>Ga0098051_1000235_pt1 | contig 22419 bp, 33 predicted proteins | sample 14BtaG_FD_77069 | JGI IMG/M metagenome (GOLD analysis project Ga0098051, IMG submission 77069) | Marine viral communities from the Subarctic Pacific Ocean - 14B_ETSP_OMZ_AT15311_CsCl metaG | ecosystem: Environmental > Aquatic > Marine > Oceanic | place: Pacific Ocean | collected 2015-01-18 | reverse complement strand
CACCGTATTGGATAACCATTTCAAGTTGTTCTCTCATTTCATCTGATATTGCCATTAGTTTGCCTCCATTGCTACTAGCATAAAAATCATTACCAAGGCGGCCATTATCAATGGCGAGAAGTTAATTAATAAATTTTTGTCTTGTTTCTTCATGCTTGTTTATTAACGTCCTCATATCCGTTATCTTTTAGTATACGCTGAAACTCTGAATCTTGCAAGAGTTCATCTGACAGTCTTTGCAATGTAGGGTTGTCATCGTTGGTCATAAAGTCGTGCCAATCAACTGGATGATTGTTTCCTTGTTTGTCTATGGTATGTGTTTTCTTCATGCTTCTTTATTAGGATTCCACATAACTAAATTTTTAGTTTTAAGTCTGTTCACTACTAATTTGTATCTTGATTGCTCTTCTTTCCATTCTTTCAACCACTTATGCCCGTCACGTTCTGCATCTACAAAGATTGCATTAGTCATTGCTAGTGGTAATAAAATTGCTACATGAATAAAGATACTGCCTACGGTGTTATAGTTAATTACACCTAAGTAGTCAGTTGCTAAGAATCCAAACCATACACTCCAAATAGTAAACAGCACTAACATAAAGTATGTCTGTAAACTAGGGTCTGGAATGTACTTCAATGGATTATATTTAACGCTCATTACACGTCTCCATCCTGCAACAATACCCATTACAGTTCGTCTAAATAGACTTGGCTTTTCTAAACTCGGTTTAATCATATCATTCTCCTTACTCAATGTGATGTCTCACAAACTCTTTTATTACATGCATTCCATAGGATAGCCATGTAACTACAACCAAACTCCAAAAGATTAATTTTATCTCTTCCATTTATCATAAACCAAACCAAGGGTTTAAGAACATAAACGGAATGAATATATACAATCCCCATATTAACTTTTCTAGTCTATCAAATTGCTTATCTTCTGGATACATATTCTTCCTCTGTTGACCAAGCATAGGCTCCAATTAATAGTAGTATCATTAAAAAGCCTACTTGATTATTTAGGCTCTCTACTAAACTTATTAGATAAAAATCGGACGTTAATAACGGTCCTAACAATATCTCAACCAAAGTTAACAGTAGTAATAAACTAAGTAAGGATTCTGTTACAAACTTAATCTCAAACTTTAAAAAACTTCTTACTTTGTTCATCATCTGCCTTGCCCTCTATATTTTTTTGTTGATCTTTTTTTACTCTTGTTCATAGTTGACATGCTGATCTTACAACGTCTACCTCTACCACCTTGTCCTATGCTACTGCATTTTCTACTAGGTGTAATTGAACTTGATGTTTTTCTATATAGTGCCATAGTTTCCTTTTATTAGTCTTCGTACATCTCTTCTTCGAGAGCATCGAAACGTTCTTTTAATTTTTGCAGTAATTCTATCAGTAAGAGACCAATCTCGTCATCTTCTTTAGTATCTAATTCTGCTTCGAATTTAATTTTCATAATTAATTATACTATCAATTGTATTGTTTGTCAATCGATAATCTCATCTTTGGTGTATTTGGTCCAATCGGTAAACACTTTTCTATCTAACAAGCCGTTTACTGAATGTGTCCATACACCTGGGTTAGTTGCCTTAAAGTCTTTGTCGTCTAACTTAATACACGCATTGTAATTTAACTGACCAATGTAAGGCAATTTAACACTGATCATAGGTATAAAAGTGTCATACTCTGTCATACCACCTTCGAGAATATTCTCATGGTGACTAACATCATAATCCAATGTTACCCAAATATCATTCTTTAATAGTTCTAAACACATGAAGTCCCAATCAACTAGTTCCTCATCTGTGGGATTGAAACTTTGATTAGCACCTAAGTATATGTGAGGGCATTTGTTGTTCAGTGCCCTTGCAAGTATCTCTTTAGGATTCTGCAAACCAACAACAAACAATGTGCGTTGTCCATAAGCAGGAGTATGCTCTACTTCTGTGCCTATGAAGAACTTAGTGTCGTCTGTGTAGCCTTCTCGTTCCATTTAAAATATCCATTGCAATATTAATACTACTGCTACACCTTTAACAAAACCTAATACAGCCATACCGTATGCTGAAAAGTCATACTTTTCTGCAAAGTCCTCTATTACATCGGCATGCCATTCGCCAAACACCTGTACTCCGTGTTTAGTAGATTGCCATACTATTGCTATTCTATCCATTATACTCATAGATCGTTCTCCTTTATAAAAACTCCGTCAACCATTTTACCTTTACGGTCTTTGATATCGTCCCATGCTTGTTGTAAACATTCTTCTATAGTGAGGTTGTTCCTCTCAGCAATGTTAATTAGTACAACAATCATGTCTCCAATGTCATCTGCAACATCTTTACCTTTACAGATATTGTCCGACAACTCGCCTGCTTCTTGTATAAGTTTAGCAAACTGTGATTTGTCATCGCTACCTTCAATCAGATTTCTATCACGATGCCATTGTGTAATATTTTGTATCAACGTTGTAGTCATATCTTTTTTCTTAAAAATCGAAAAACTCATCTAATACTTCCTCTTTGGTTCCATCATCTTCGCCACCCATACTTAGGTACGATAAGAACTCTTTGTTTTTTGCAATTATCTCTCTAGCATTTGTAGTAGCAGGATCTAACACCTTCTCTACAAAGTTTCTAAACAATAATATATTTACAGGGACATATGGAGATACTTCTCCAGCCTTGCTACTTTTCTTAGCAGGTGCTTTCCAGTGTGTAAAGTCTACTGGTTCGCGAGTTACTTCTACGTCAGCAAGTCTATTAGCCTCTTGTACTGCTGTAATATGATTGTACACACTATGACCCATATAGTATAAGTATGTTTGTGTGTCCCAAGTAGTGCTATCACGTTCAGCATATAACTGTTCGCCTTTGTCATCTAGTTTAGGTTTGCCTTCTTTGTCTGTAAGTGGCTGTCCTTCACTAAATTTAAAGTTACCATTCTTATCTTGGTCACCTGCATTCATTGTACATAAGTCGCCCATTGTGAGCCTTTCCATCACAGGACTATGCCCAAACGGAGCAGGTAATTCACTGCCTACTAATGCTTGTTGATCAAACGCTCTGTCCATAAAGTATCCAAACTTACCTGGCTCAAAGAAGTTATGTGCATAAGTTTGACCATATGCGGTGTTAACGAATGGGGAGGCGGCATCGAAGCTCAACGTGATGTTCGGGTTATCATACAATCGCAACTGTCTCTGAATAGCAGTTAAGAAACAGGCCCATTGTAGTTTACCAGTACCTAAGAAATGTATCCAATCCTTTCCTTCCAGCAAGCCGTCAGCTCGTAGGTCAAGTAGTCGGTTTAGAACACAACTAAGGTCCTTCATGTTAATACCAGCAAAGGCGTAACCTTCGAGTGCCCTGCTAGCCTCCCCGTAACCTTCAGCACAAAAAGTAGGATCAGAGAAGTGTTTAACTGCCTCATACCATTCTTTAGACGTTGCTTCGTCTGTGCCTGAGAGTACGTTTAGAAACTTTGTTGCACCCGGAACACGGTTGCGTACAAAGTAATCTAAATTAAGTAAACTGATATCCAATGTATCAGAAAATTCTGTTAGTCCTGTTTTGCTACTTAGAGGCTCTACTGCCGCAAAGGCTGGAATGTCTAATGTCATACTCCAGTCTGCTGTATGCTCTAACCAACGTAATATCTTTTCACAGATTGCTGTCCTGGCAGGGTCATTAGGATCTTTAGCATTTGCCCAATCCATTTTCATAACACCTGTTGCTATCTGGAATCCACCTGAGTCGCCTAGTAATACTTTAACTGTATTTCTATCTCGCTCTTGTATCATTGGCTCATCAGCATGGCTCTTAGTAATATCTAAATGAGCATGACCGGCTGAGTATAAGCCATATGGATAATGAAAGTAAGAGTTCTCATCTTTAAAGAAGTCGAGACCTTCATTACCATGTTCGAAACCTGCAGGCACCCGAGACTTTTCGGGTACTTTATTAACTATCTTGTCTAACTGCTTAGTATAGAAACTACTAACAGCAGGCAGATAGACTGCATAATCTCGTTGTTTTTTTCCTAAGTCATCCATAAATTAGTTCTTCGCAGGTAGTAAGTATGTGTATGTCCCAATACCACTGTCTACAATAATCTGTAGTAATCCTTTAGCATTAATGCTTAATACACAATTTGCATTGTCACCGAGTCTAAGTATTCTTAGCACGATGTCTAGTGGCCAATGAAACTCATGTGTCATTGTACCGTCGGGTGCTTCGTTAACTAAAATCTTAGTTCTGTCACCACCGGCATCACCTATATAAAAATACAGTTTGCCATCTTCTGTTCTTGGACTAAATGTACTTTCGAACTGACTAAGCACACCATTAAAATATCCTAAGTCTTTTAAGTTCTTTGCACTAGGCACAATGTTAATATCAAACTCTGCACCTTTAAACTTAATCTCTTTAAGTTGCTGGTTAACAACGTCTGCTAACATAAATCTATAATGTGCATCTGTACCTGCTTGTGATATAAACTCTACTTCAGTTGGTACATCAATACCATTACGGTCCTGCTTAACAACTTGTACTGTAGCATCAGCATCATCAAAGTCTGGATACTTCAAGTACCCATCTAGCACATTCATTCTGCTTAAACCTACAGTTGCATCAACAAAGTCAGGGACAGGATTAACTGTTTTGCCTTTGAAGATAACAGTTTTATCTGCATCGACTGTTTCAATACTAGTCTCCGTTGCAGTTCCTGTAACTTTAACCATCTCAAAGATGCCTAAGTTGTGCGTATGCTTTAACACATCTTTTAGTGTGTCCTTGATATAATTATTCCCGCTCATATTTTCTCCTGTGTGTATATGTATTTAGGTGGTTAATGCCTTCTTGGCTTGTTTTTTTAGATTACTTTTGTAAAAAAACATTCTTACTCTAGTCTTCCTTATTACTGCATAGATAGTAAATGTTGTTGTCATTATAACACTAGTCCATGTAGAACCTAAAACAAGTACATCAATAAACATCCAAACCATTAAAAAGTTTAATGGAATGTTTATAACAGCGGCAACACTAGTATCTATAATCGCCTCCGTCATAGCCATCTTTGTGTCATGTTCAACTGGTGCATAACTTACTACTTTCTCTACAAAATCTATAAATTTTGGACTTATTTGCATTTAATACCTATAATCATACTTGACATTATACACTCTTTAGGTGTATTGTCAAGTGTTTTTTTAAAATTCTTCAACAATTCCTATTACCTCTGCTACTAAGAATGCCATCACAAAAACACCAAACGACAGTCCTGCCATAAAGCCTACGCAACCTGCAATTCTCATTCCGCTTTTCAACATGCTGAAATAGAAATGTTTCTTTCCTGGATCTTTATTAATCATATTAACTCCTTATGATATATTCGTTATCTTCTTTGAGAATACCTGTTTCCCAATTCTCACATACATCATTTGCATAGTGTATGCTTTTGTTTCGTACATCAACTGTACCAAACTGTTCATAGTTTTTCCAAAGGTGTACAACAAATCCGTTGTCTTCCACTACCTCTGCTTTTTTAATTACATTATTCATGTAAACTCCTATAGTTCAAAGAAAGTACCTAGTACTTTGCTTTCGTTCATTCTAGTTAAGTCCCAACCCATAGCACCTAACACATTATTAATCTTTTTGTTTAGCACACTCTCTTCCATTGCTTCTTCATCGAACGGCATCTCTTTGAACCAAGCAGGTATATGCATTTCGTCTGTTGGGTATGCAATACTTGTATAGCCTAGTGCATTACTTTTTAGTTTGCACACAATAACTTTCATACCGTCCATGATAGCCATACTGTATGCATCGCTAAAGGCTTCTCTAGCCTCATTGTAATTGATACTTGCTCTAACATGCCCAGGTATCATTGTATTCTCTTTAGGCTTTAGTGCGTCTAGTTTACGCAGTTTTGTGTGTGTTGCACTCATACGTCTTTGTTTGTTAAGTTTCTCACCATATGTGGTTAAGTTGTTTACACGTTTAGGCATACCTTTCTTCCAAGGTTCCATTGCCCTAAAGTCATCCTTGAAGTCTTTTATCTTTTGTATAACTTCGTCTTCGCTCATACCATCAAGTGCGTTGTCTAATACTTCTTCTAAAAAGTCCTGCACAAACTCGGGCGTATCACTTCGCTTGATATCCATGCCCATAATTTTTAGTTTACCACCCTCAGGTTGGTACCCTTCAATGTCTAAACACTTGATTGCATAACGCTTCTTAGTAATAAACAAACCGCTCTTGCCAACTACTTCTCTACCAGCAATCATAACAGCACCAGCACTAAGCGGAATGTTAAATGCTTTGTTTAGAAACTTAGGAAATGTGTCACTGACTGTGTCTGATATATGATCATACAATTTAATTGCACTATCCATATCTAAGTCCTCACCTTTTGGCAATGCAGGTGTGGCACTAAAGTAAACAGAGTCAGTGTCACCATAAACTATTGTTTCTCCTGTGTGGTCGTACACTCCTGTGAGCATTTTGTTTGTTTCTGCTCCCATGTGTTTCGTGATTGCTCTACCTGTGAGCGTAGTGGATTGTCCAATACGTTTATCAAAGAAGCGGCAACCAGGGTTAAGAATAGCACCATATAAACTATTGAGGTTAATTTTCTTAACGAGCTGTCTTTTATCCCAAAAAGCAATTTCCTCTGGTGTAGTTGCTTGTTTCTTTTTAGCCTGTAGTTCTTTTCTCTCAGCATACCATCTCTCCAACAACCCAGGTACAATACCTTGGAAGTCTGTCTTAAATATAGTACCGTTTGCACTAATATTCCAAGGCTGACCGGAGTTGAATATTAAGTTATATACATCTGCTCCTGTTACTTCTACTGATGAGCCATCTTCCATGTCAAGATGCAATGTATGATCAACATCTTTGGCCATTGTCATTTCATATTCGTTACTACCAAACTTGCCTAACCAAGCATCAGCAAAAGATTTCTTTTCTAAAGTTACCTTATCGTTAATTTCTTGATCAGTATAGTCCGGACGAAGTTGTCCTACTACTGTTTCTTGCCCCATGTTCAATGCTCTAAACACACTAGGATATAGACTGTTTAAGTCCATACTGCCTATCCATTTGTGAAAGCCTTTCTTGGGGAAAGCCACATAGGCACCAGCCGCCTGTGTGTTCTCTTTGTCTTTAGAATACTTTTTCCTGTCTGGCACAACCATGTTACGTCTATGTGCTTCGTTGATAATTGCTTGTTCAGTAGTTGCTACAGCACCCATTGTAGTGGGTAGCAGTACAGTATTATCATGTGCAATAGTATTTGCTAGGTCAATGAACTGTAACTTCTTATCCATTTTGTCTAGCAACATAACGTCTTGTATGTTGTATTCTAAGAACTTTTCAAAGTCGTGATTGTAAAGTCTATCTAGTGAGCCTTCATAAGCAACTTTCTTCTCGCCTACTTCCATCTCACCAATATAGTCTAGTCTGTAACTGTGTCGCTCTTCATAGTTATACTTCCTGTACAACTGCATATAGTCTAAGTGTACACGCCCTACTAAGTCATATGTCTCACGTTCGCTACCAAATGCTTCATATGTTCTTTGCTTTGGAAACTGATCAAACAAGCATAACTTTCTTGTTTCTGCCTTGCCTAATGTTTTTACGATCCTGTTTACTAGATAAGGAATATCATAACCTTCTGAGTTCCATCCACTTAGCACATCAGCATCATCAATAAGTTCTAAGAACGTTTTCAGCATTTCTTTTTCTGTTTTAAACAGCACAACTTCAGGCATCTTACTTGCTATGCTTTGAGCTTGTCCCCAACTTAATGTCTTAGGTGGAACAGCCAAACATACCATAGCATCCATCCATTGTAAGTAGACTCCTACAGAAGTAATTTCCATAAATGCATCTTCGGGAGAACTGTAGCCTCTCTCAGGATCGAAGTCTACCTCAATATCAAGGAATGCTGTTTGTAGTATAGGTTGCTCAGCACCATTGTAATGCTTTGCTATTGTTTTGTTTAGTGGTCGAACATCACTTTCAAACTTTTTGTTGTGCGTATTAATTGCAACGTTCTTGCGAAACTCTTTGTTGCTTTTACATCTTATCTCTGTAACCTTTTCACCATAGACACTAGTGTGACTACCTTTAGGATCAGCAACAAAAAAATTGTATTCTGGACGATGGTCAACATAAATTCTTTCACCATTGACACGCTCAACAGTTCTTACAATGTCTTTGTTCTTATCATAGAATGCATCAACGTAACTCATATGTACCTATTATATATTAATGTAAAAGAAATGTCAAGATAATTTAACACCAACGTGGTCCTAATACCCAAGTGGTAAGAGATACTCGTTGTCCTATTGTAATATCTCTCATTGAATGTTCATAAAAACTAGGCATCAATAGTGCATCTCCTGGCTGTAACGTTATTAGAAATGGTGCATCTAATCCTACGTCATGTATAAAAAAATCTCCACCTTCATAATCATTATCAAGTAGAACTATGATAGTAATTTTTCTGTCATGTTCACCATTACTTAAAAAACTGTTTTGAGATACATCTTGGTGAATACCAAAGCCTTCCCCTAAATCATACTTAGATAATATAAACTTCTCAAATGTTGTTGGAGAAAGTAATTTAAACGAACTGTAGTAACTGCTTTGTTGTACTGCTTTTTCAAGTTTTTTTGTAATCTTAGAAGGTAATGCTATTGTACTTTTTGTCCTCGTAAGGAGGCCAGTCTGCGTTTCAGTAGTACTTGCATTGCCACATGATTTAATGAATTCTAATTCAGAGTCATCGAAAACCTGTGGACAGATTTCGAAAGGTTCTCGCATAGTAAATGCTATAACGTTCTGCCGACTGTCTCTAGAATTGTTTCAAGCTCGTCAAACTTATCAAACTCGTCTTGGAAACTAGACTTATGTGCAATTCTAATTGCCTTATTAAGTACGCCTGGCTTTAGTTCCATTTCTTCCGCTATTGCTTTGACAGTTTCTCTTAGACCTTCTTTGAGTGTTTCAACTTCGTAGGTAACTTGCATACCTTCGTCGATTAACTTCTTCAGTCTTGCTTTTTCTTCTTCGTTAAATGTTTTATTAAATGCCATTTGCTTTCCTGTGTATGTTATAAGTTTATTTATGCGCCGTTAGGTACATTATACACGGATTCTGGCTGGTGTCAACCTTTAAATTTCTAGTGAGGATTCGAAGTCAAAGTCAATATTTGGAAATGCTTCAAAGAGATCCTTTGTAATAGCATCGCCTTCTTCGTCATCAACTGCTTCTTGTAGTACCACTTCGTATATTGTTCTATCTTCTGTGGTGGAGTATAGTGTTACTTCAGCACTAACCATTTCGTGATCGTCAGTGTAAGCAACAACTACTTTAGTGGGGATATGGGACTCGACAATGTCGTAATACTCTGCGACATCATCGTTTGATAACTCTGCGTCTGTGATAAGTCTTGCAAAATGTTTAACAAATTTGTGTTCCATATTAGTATTTATCTAACTTGTATGGAACACATATTCGTTATGAACACCTATTTTTTGGTGGCACTAAAAGCCTGAGCTCCGAAGAATGCCGCTACAATACCGGCAACTGCAACAAAGTATGTTGGTGCCATACTACCTAAGGTAGCCTGTGCTTCGCTTAAACCTGCCAAACTGGCTACAATTACTGCAAATGGGTATAGTAACATTCCAAATAATGAGAACCATGCCATCTTACGTTGAGCATCTCTCATTGCATCAGCATCTTCTAGTTCTTTTCTTTTGAACTCTAAGTGCATTTTTGCTTCTGTATCAGATATATGTCCGTCACCATTAATATCAGCGGCCTCCATTCCTTCGATAGTTTTAAAACCTCTGGAATCGTATTTTACGCCGCCAACTGGTGCCTCTTCACCTGCTTTGGCTTGTAAGGCATCGTACTCGGCACGACTCATCGTGACTTCTGCTTGTTCTTTCTCTGCCATTTTTTCCTCCTACGAAAAATTGATTATAACAGTATTTATCTAAAATAAACGATAAATAACATAAAGGACACACAGACGCATGATATCATATTTTCACCTAAGAGATAAACAAACAGGCAAAACTTTAGAGACTTGGGGATTATTCAAACGTAATGCAAGTTCTTATATAAACTCGTTAACAGACGCAGATCAATCATCATATCACCATGAACTAATTAGAGGCATAACACTTGATATGCAAGAGCATAGTTTTGCTGAATGGTGTCCTACTGAAGGTACTCTAGTTAACTTTGGTTCATATGCTGAAATAAAACATAACAACATAAAGTTCTGTATTAGAGATCCTATGCATAGATACTGCTCTGGTCTAATTATGATTAATCATGATTGGGATATAAAGTCAGCAACAGAAAGCACTATGGATCCTTACTATCACAACGGCGGCAAGGAAGAAATTGAAGCAATGTTTCCGTTAACTGAAGATACAGCCGCTCACAGAACGAGGCAAATGTATGTGTGGCAGAACTTTGTAAGAACAATAAAAAATACAGTATATTCAGATAGCCAGAAGCCGTATATAGATTATACATTTGGTGAAAACCATTTAGATCCAGTATTAACAGTAGTTGCATTAACGCCATACTTCAACCAACAAGCAAATGTAGAGTTCATAGACTTGAGAAATTGGACTGAGTATACAACAAATAAGTTACACATTGGCGAGGAACGTGAAGAAGTTAATCGCTGGAACACTCCTAAGAAACATGGGATAAGAGACCAAATTGGCCAACCGGGCCATGACATGTTTAAAGTTTTGCAAAGAGAAATGCCACGTTCTTTTTTACAAGATCCTTTAGCATTAGAGAATCCACAAAACTGGAAAGTAAATTTCGAAGACTGGCTGGCACCCGAAGTGGAGATGTATAACTTTCTTAGACAGAATCCTAAGATTGCACATGGCTCTGCCGAGATGGATAAACTCACAGACCTGTTATGCGAACAAGTAAAAGATCCTTGGTTCTTTGCTAGATCCTTTTCTGTAAAAAGAAACTTTGCACATCCAGGACTCCAATCAAGACTTCCCAAGAGACTTGTTGCAGAAATAAATGCTTCTATAAACAAACTCCATCAATGGGAGATAGACCAGGTGACTAAACGCGATAGACGTGATACTCATAAATTCTAACTGTTAAACTAAATAGTTTATTTGATGTGAGGCTGTAGTAGTCTGAATTCTTCCGTTGTGATCGTAAACAGTAACAACATAATTAGTCTTTTGTATTTTGTCACCATTAGCAGTAGGGACAACTTTCTCCACTGATTGCGTAAAAGTATAAGTGCTAGGTAGCCGCTGAACTGGAGTTATTTCATTCATGGTATTGTGGGTGGGGAGACTGCAGACTGTTATAATTAATAACAGATCTCCCCTTGATTATTTATTCGTCCCAGACTGCATTAACATTTTCTGGGGTGATTGGTGCGGTGTTAATAGTTGAGTACACATAGTTATTCTGTATCTCAGGATAAGGAGCATCGTCCCAATTACCTTCTTTACATTTCTTTATTACAGAGTAAGGCACACCAGCAATTTCCATTTCCTCATAACTGCTTAGAATACGTCCTCTTGAAAAAGGTTGCATCATGCAAGGCTGAGGTACCATTTGCCAAGTACCATCTTCTTCAACATGGTCTTTGTTATGTCTACCGTTATAAAATGTATTAGCAGTAGGTAATGATTTGTATATTGTTAATCCTTTATCTGGTGTGTGAAATAATGGTGCTGGGCTATGTGCATCTGGAAAATTAAAATTTATACTTTCGTCAACAATAAATGCCATGTCACCACCGTTGAGTTGTAGTTGGCTCCTTGCCATATGATCTAGGTACTCACCGTTTCTACCAAATCCATTTTTACGACCTTCCATTTTTCCGTTCTTTGGTTCAATACCTTCTCGATCATCGTCTGGTTGAAAGTAACCAAGTTCCTCTCCGTGTAGTTCCGATATCCAATACTTTTCTGTGACTTCCCATTGACCTGGACTTACAAAAGTTTCATTACCATTGTATATTTTTGTGTAACCCTCGTGGCCACCTTTGTGTGCAAGGTAAGATAGGTTCTCGTCAATTGTGCATTTTAACTCTTGGGTATCTGCATTGTGTACCCATTGTAGAACTAAATGTGGCTTGTCTTCTGACATGTTTAACTCCTGTATAATTAATGTATACTATGTATTTATCATACTATTTGGTACCCGGAGACGGACTTGAACCGTCATGCCATTGCTGGCGAGGGATTTTAAGTCCCTTGTGTCTACCAATTCCACCACCCGGGCTAAACTTTTACTTACTTAATTTTCGTGTTTTAATCAAATGCTTTGCTACACCACGTGCGGCTGTGCTGAACGTTTTATTTTGTTCTTCTTCTGACATGTACAAACTATTAATAACTACTTCTGGCTGACTGTAATTATCCTTCTTGTGTAATGCTCTCTCGGCATGTTCGATCATCATAGTAGCCGATTCAAGAGGATCAATTAGTGCTTGTTTATTAACATCGTCTCTACCTATTAATCCAGTTTCTACAAACCCCCAACTAAAATTAATAAGTCTACAACTGTTTTCATATGGGTATTTAAAACTCTCTAGTACACAATAGTCCTTTAATGCTTTCTTATCCTGTGCATAAACATTAGACTCATCAAGTATACTATGAGGTACATAGGCAGTAATAGAGCCTGTGTTAACAATAACTTTGTTTGTATCTGACCATTTTTTATGCAACTTAGTACACAACATATTCTGTACACCAGGATGCCATGCGTTGTTAAAAAATATATCAGGGTCAAATTCTATGATGTCTTGCATCAACGCTCTACCGTTTGCTTCTGCAAGATTCCATCCGTTGCTTCTGCTATAGCATTTAAGTTCTAGTTTCTGTTGCCCGTACCCGCTTGTTAGCTCTAGTACATCTTTAATTGCTTGTCCAATGCCACTAGTGTGACCTGTAATTGCTACTTTCATTGTTCAATGTTCCAATCTGATTACATTTACTTATAGTTATTTGGGTTCAAGCACTACAAATAATGACTCTAATGTATCTACCCCTGATGCAAATTGGGTATCCTTTACACTAATGATGTTAAAACTTTCGCTGAATAGTTTTTCTATTTCTTCTATGCTTGATCTTGATTTTAAAACTTTTAAAAACATTAATTTGCCAACAGTCTTTGTTATGTTCTCAATGTACAATGTTTTAATATTATCTCTAACCCAATGAAAACAACCTCGGTCTAATACATAATCGAACTTTGTATTCAGTTGAGTGTTTAATATATTGTCATGTAGGAATGTAACGGGTAGAGGACAAGAATCGAAGTCCGGGCATGTATTACAAAAATTTTGTTTTGCATGTTCTAACATACCCTTGTGTATGTCTGTGCCTGTTACTGTAAAACCTATCTTAGATAAGTGTAATGCTTGTCGTCCATTCCATGTGCCAATGTCTAAGAAAGTACCTGTGTCTATTTTACGTTTGTCAATCTCTTGCTTTAAGTCATGGTCCAATTCATCAGTGTAAAATGCATAGTCTTTTGCTAGGCTCTCAAACTTATAATCTACTGTTGACCAGCCTGCTCTATCAAAAGGTTCCATGTTCTCCTGGGTAGTTTACTTCTACCAAATACTTATAAGAATTAAGTGGTGGGCCCTGTAGGATTTGAACCTACGACCTGCCGATTATGAGTCGGATGCTCTAACCATCTGAGCTAAAGGCCCTAATTGGCGTCCCCGGCAGGAGTCGAACCTGCAACCTACGGCTTAGAAGGCCGTTGCTCTATCCAATTGAGCTACAAGGACTTAAACGTTTTATCCCTTAGGTCTGTACTTTTCGTACATTTTATCTGCAATCTCGTCCATGCCGAGACCACAAAGTATATCACGTTGTCGACGTATGTCGTCACGTTGATCACGTCCTCGTTGCCACACCTTGTGGTCGTCGCTGTACTCATAGTACCAATCGTGTGTCTTGAGCAGTCGCTCTAGCTCTACTAAATCCGGGTGCATAACTTTCTCCTCACCGTATGAAGTAACACGGCTCCTTCTTTTGTTGTTTGAAATAATTGTGTGCATTACCATTGCGCCTTTGAAAACGATTCTGCTAGTTTATGTTGCAATCGCCTTGCTTCTTTCTCCCAAGGCTGATCCCAATACTCAACGTTGTCGCAATACTTGTTGCTCTTCCATTGCGACATTGTGCTGTTTAGTTCGCCTCTAGCAAACTGTCGTACATGCACCATTTCGTGTGCAAGTGTTGTAATCCAGTCGCCCCATGTAGCAACATCTATGGTGAAGTTGCGGTTAGAGATTGGCTCACATAGTCCTTCGCAGTCTCTAGAGTCTGCAAAACTTAAGGTTATTCCTTCGTGTAAACGAACTAGGATGTTCAACTTCAATCGTTGTATGCCTAATTGCTTTGCAAAGTGTTTGACTGCTAACATTGTGTAAGCCTGCCGCATTGGATCTAGTTGTCCTTCGCGGGGACCTGTAACTGCTATACGCATTTGCGTACTCCTTTACTTAGTGTTTAAGACTTTAATACGATTCACCATAGTTTCTTTACCACGGTGGTATTTGCTAATGCTATGACTCTTGACGTAGGCACCAATAGTAATAATGTCACCTACTTTAGATTCGATGTCATTGTTAAAGAACTTAACAATGTTTTTGTCATCGACACTTGCACAAAATAATTTAGAACCTACACTAGCAATGTATCTAATGTTTTCGATCTTGATAGTCAAGTTGTCACGTTTGCCAACTGTACCAACATAATCAGAAACATCTGATAGTTTACCTTCTCGTTCTGCCCAAACATCTGAATCTAGTTTATTAGAATAAACTTTAGGCAAACTAGCGGCAATGCCAATTCGGTCTTTACCAATGCTATCTGATGATACTAACTTGAGAACATTTTTCTCAAAGTCTGTTAGGTCACGTTCCATAGCCTTGAAAGTTAAACCCTTTAGGTAATCAATAATTGCTTCAGCCTGTTGTTCATCACCGGGACGTATCTCAACTAGGTCGCGTTTGTTCTCGCCACTAGCCTTATCAAATGTTCCCAAGAAATGGTTATACAGAAACGAGCTATTTGCTATTGTGCCTTCATCAGGCCTAGCATCTGCAGATTTAATAAAACCTTTATTGATTCTGTGTACAGCACATGCGGCTGATAACACTTCGTTGACTGTAAACAATGGATTCTTGTTTGACATATTCTACTCCTAAATTCCTAATTACCCAACTATTATAGCAAACTTTACTTAAATGTCAACCACTTCATTACCATTTGCAAACAGCAACAACTCTTGAGCAACTTGAAGAGCCTCTTCACGAGTGAGCTGGACTTTGTTAAACATGCTGTCAGCAAACTCAGTGATTACTTCTTCTTTACGTTGAGTGAGTTGAATACAAGTACCGCGTTCTTTACCACCAAAAAAACGTGTTTGGGTGATTTCAGACTGGCTTGGGATATTGCGTAGCTCGGTAGACATATTGTCTCCTATTTGCTGTAAGTAAGTGTATATTATAGCAAATTACACGGTTTTGTCAACCGTTATATGGGTGCGTAACCTATTGATTTATAATATAATTATAAATTTCTTGCCAATTTTTTACTACATAACCCTTAGGTTCTGTCATATTATGCCCGTGTTCTACCAAAATACCTTTAAATCCAGCATTGATTCCTGCTTGTACATTGTCAGGCTTGTCCTCAATCCAGAAGTTATTGGTGTACTTGGTACCTAATTCTGCAAGGATATCGTCCTTATCAGCACCAGTATCTAAACAAATAACATCAACGAATGCATCGCCAAATAACTTGTTCAAGTTCCTAGTCCTAAGTTCTTTAGCATAAGGATCTAAAGACAGAGAAGTAACTGCTATAAACTTATAGCCGTGTTGCTCAGACAACTTCTTAACAAAATACTGTGCATCTCTGAGGGGAGGGAGAAAGCCAATTGCGGCACTCTCATTGAATACTTTGACTAGGTTGGAACCTGCTTGATAAGACATACCGTATCGTTCTCCGATAGAGTACATGAACTGATAGCCATCAACTTTTGTGTGTCCGTGATGTTCAGCCCAAACAGAAAAGCCCTCTTCCCAATCGAGGACTACTCCGTCTACATCTGTTAAAATAATTTTTTCTTTCTTTACCATATGCAAGTAACTTTTCTCCTATCTAGTGTAATGGCTTTCACACAATGGGTCCATGTGTGTCCCAATGCTGTTAATACCAATAGTTACTGTAATCTCATTACCGTTGTAAGGGCTTCTGCCTGTTCTGGTAATTTGAGGCTCAACATAGTCATCAAGTGCTACAACTTCAAGTCTATCAGCAACATTAAGCATGTCACGTCCTAAAGGCTCATCTTCAGTTGCCGGAAATGCTTCTCTGTAAAAGTTGTACCATCTTGAATGATATTCAGGCTTACCTTCGGCAACTACTTTTTCAACATCAGCAACTGCATTTTCATAAAACTTAATAGTTCTAGTGATACCAGCCTTAGCCGCACCTTGTGATTTGTAATTAGACCCTTTCCAACTTGGTCTGCTAGGCTCAACGTGTAACGTGCCTTTCTCTGTATTTACTATTGTGAACATAAAAACTCCTACCTTTTTATTAATTTATACAACTATTATAGCAAGATTCTAGGATTTGTCAACCTTTTTCTACGATGCCAAAACCGCTATATTACTATGGTCTAAGTGTATAAATACAAGTATGAAGAAAACTGCACCCTCAATGTCCACTTATCCTGTATTCCCTAACTGGGTTTTTGAGGGTAAATTAGAGCTAGATAACGAAATGAAAGCAATGGTGTTACAGCAATTTGCTAATATGCACAAGGTAAAGTTACATTTTGGACACATTACAAAGATACAAAAAGTTACAGATAGTGTGTTTAGCCTTAGCCAGTTGTGTAGTAAAATGTTTTTTGATAATGTTGTAAACCATTTTCAATTACCAGCAGGGTTGCAAAACTTAGAGAGCTGTGAGAACCAGTTGGTGTGTATAGATTCGGGTATGAACATACCTGCTAGTATAAATAGAATGCGTTGGTATCAGTGTGTTGTATTTGTTGAAGGAGATGAGACTACGAGTAACTTATATCTAGATTCGTTAGATACAAAATTGTATGCTACACCAGACCCTGATGTACAAGAGTACACACATTTTATCAAGTACCAACCATGGAAGGTAGTATTCTTCCCAGCACATATACCGTGGGGATTCACTCCCAACTTATCTAAGAAAAAGGCTATGTTTTTTACACACTCATACCACATGTTACCAAGGACATCGTAAATGACATTTGTAGTAGGAAGCCCTTGCGTTGGCTGTAAAGATACTGAGTGTGTAACTGTTTGTCCTGTAGACTGTTTTTATGAAGGCCCAAACATGCTTGTCATTGATCCAGATGAATGTATTGACTGTGCGTTGTGTGAACCAGCATGTCCGGTTGATGCTATTTGGAGTGAGGATGAACTACCAGCAGATCAAATTCCTTTTATAGCCATTAACGCAGAAAAAGTAGAAGAATACAAAAACATTATTGATCAGCAACCTGCTATGGCTGAAGCCTCACCCTATTCAACACAAGAAGCAATAGATCTAATCCTAGCAGAATAACAAGTCAAAAAAAAGCACACCTAAGTGTGCTTTTTAATTCTATATAGTTTATACTAATCTTAGAAGTCGCAAACGCCTGCCCATGCAACACCAGCCTGTCCAAATGCGTCTGATGAATCATCAGCAACTGCTGGTCCACCTTCGTACGCAACATGTACTGCTGTTGTAGCCGCTACTGCAAAGCCGTCAATACCTGTAACTGAGTAGTTCAAGTTTTGAAGTGCTTGGATAAGACCATCCATCTTAGCCTGTGTCATTCCACCTGCACCTGCGTGAGTGGCTGTAGCCACGTGAATGTCTCTTCCGAAACCGTTTAAGTCTTTAGTAAAACCGTTTACTTTAGTCTGTGCCATTTTTAATTCTCCCAAATGTTTATGTGATAAAGAATATCTTTATCGTTACTATTATTTATCACTTTAGCCAAAAAAATACCCCACTAAAGTGAGGTATTTTAATGTTTTAAGTTAAATTAACTATTAAACGTAGTTGTAATGTACAGTAATTGTACCAGCACCTGCTGTAGTAGTTGCCGCTGTAGAGCCATTGCTCTGCATAAACTGAACTTGTACTGCCGCATTCTTAGTTAGTTCTAAATCACCATCTAATTCTACGATATAAGTTCCGGCTGTTGCCGCATCTGCGTCATCCGCCGCTACTAATGAATCACCTGCACCGCCATTCTCTTTAACAAGAATTTGGTTAAATGATCCACCACTAAATGCAGTACCAATTTTGATAACAACTTTACTTGCGTAGTAAGTTCTACCACTAACATTTGGCATAGCACCTGTGTTAATTGTAGTTGAACCTGATACAAGTGCTTGACGAAGCATAAGCCCGTCGCCGCCATTGTTTTCAACATAGTCGATAACTGCCGCTGATGTTGGAATACTAGTATCATTGTTGTTATTTGTAATTCCGTCTGCTTCATCAACAAACTTAGTTACTGCAATGCTTTCACCTGAGTCGGTTAAAGTACCAAAACTTACAACACCTGATGCTGTTACGCCTGTTGCCACTAATGCACCAACTTCTAATCCAGCCGCTGTAAGAGTTAAGTCTCCAGTACCTGAACCGTCTGCTGTTGTAGTTGCCGCCATAAACCTGTCAGCACTTTGATCCCAACCAAAGAATCCGTTGTTACCATCGGAGCCTCTTTCGTATATGTGACCAATGTCATTAGGGTTAGCACCTGTTAAACCTGATTGTAATACAACCAATGTATCAGCAATCGTTGTGTTAGTACTGTTTACAGAAGTAGTTGTACCACTTACTGTTAAGTTACCACCAACAATCATGTTACCTGATGTTGTTAAATCAGTAATACCAGTTAAAGCACCTGAGCTTAAACTTGCTGTACCGTCTGTTAATGTAGTTGCACTAACTGATGTTAATCCACTTACTGTTGCATCTAAGGCTACTGTTAGTGTGTTACCTGAACCAGTTGTAGTAATGTTACTACCACCAGCAATATCAAGTGTTTCACTATCTAAATCAATACTTAAAGCACCACCGGCATCGCCTTGGAAGTCTAAGTCAGCCGCTGTTGCCACTGCATCAACATAGTCTTTAACAGCACCTGAAGTAGGGATAATAGTATCGCTATCTGTAAGTGATGTTTGGAAACCTGTTGCTGTAATAGAACCATCGCTTAATGATCCAAACTGTACTGTTCCACTTGCTGTTACGTTAGTTGCACCTGTAATAGCACCACCAGTTACAGTTAAAGTACCGTCAGTTAAACTACCACCTGTTACTGCACCACTGGCAGTTGTATTAACTAAACCAGTTAATGATCCTGCGTTTAATGTTGCTGTACCATCTGTAAATGAACCACCTGTTACTACACCACTAAATGTACCTGCAACACCTGAAGTAATACTACCAGAGTTAATACTTAATGTACCATCTGTTAATGTACCACCTTCTAATGAGCCACTAAATGTACCTGCTACACCACCAGTTATAGAACCAGAGGCTAAAGTTGCTGTACCGTCAGTTAATGATCCGGCTGTTACTGCACCACTAAATGTACCTGCTGTCATACCTGTTAAGGTAGTATCTAGGTTTACAGTTAATGTATCTGTTGCACCTGCTACAGTAGTAATATTAGTACCACCTGCTATGTCAACAGTATCTCCACCTGCTACAGTTTGTGTTCCTGAATCACCTGTTAATGTCCAAGAAGTAGAAATAGCCGCTGTACTAGCCGCTGTAACTCTACCTTGTGCATCAATTGTTAATACTGGAATTGCTGTAGTTGTACCATATGAACCAGCCGTTACTGCTGTGTTATCTAGGTTTATTGTTACGCCATTGCCTGAACCTACTGAACTTAATCCTGTTCCACCTGCAATAGTTAATGTTTCACTGTCTAAATCAATAGCAAGTGCTCCACCACTGTCGCCTTGGAAGTCTAAGTCTTGAGCTGTTAGTTGTGTATCAACATAAGTTTTAACTGCTTTTTCAGTTGGAGTTGCTGTATCACTGTTACCTGCTAGTGTTCCATCTGTACTGAATTCAGTAATTGAAGCACCACTGGCGCCTGTTAATGAAGTACCTACTATTGCACCACCGGCTATATCACCAACTCTAATGTCTGATGCTGTACCAGTGAATGTGTTTGAATTATCAGTAGCATCTGCTATGAATACAAACTCACTTGCTGAATCATCATAACCAAAGAAACCTGTCTTTGCCGCTGATCCATTGTGCCAGTTAAATTTAATACCTCTGTCCAAGTTGTCATCAGCACTTATACCAGGATCACCTAGTTCAAATGTTGGGTCGTCTACTTGTACTGTTGTACTGTTTACTGTAGTAGTTGTTCCATTTACTGTTAAAGTTCCTGAAACTACTGCATCACCAGTAATTGTAACTGTTGATGATGTAATATCATCTGAGTTAAGTGTACCAGTAACTGTTAAGTCATTACCTATTGTTACATCACTTGGTAGACCAATAGTAATCTTGTTGTTAGATACTGCTGTTTCTATCTCGTTTGAAGTACCTTCAAAAGTTAATGTATCAGTACCTAATGCTACTGTGTCATTACTTCCACTGTCTGCCGCAATAGTTAAGTTTGTTGAGATACTTGCAGTACTAACTGCTGTAACTAAACCTTTAGCATTAACTGTAACTACTGGAATTGCTGTGGTTGTACCAAACGATCCTACGTCACTGTTAACTGTTGCTAATGTACCTGCACCTGTTACATTACCTGAACCATCAAACGATGCTGATGTCCATGTCATGTCACCTGTCATACCGATAGTTCTACCAGTTGCTAGTGCAGTTGCCGTATCGGCATTACCAGTTAAGTCACCAGTAATTGCGCCGGAGGCGTTTATTGTTGTGAAAGAGCCTGCCGCGGCAGTTGAACCACCGATGATGACTCCGTTAATTGTACCACCTGTCAGTGTTACGTTTGTTATGTCTTGTGTAGCAATACTACCAAGTCCTAAACCAGTTCTAGCACCAGCCGCCGTTGTTCCACCTGTACCACCATTAGCAATAGGCAAAGTGCCGCTTACTTCTGATGTTAAAGATATCGCCGAGCCTGCACTAAATGTACCGCCTGAGACTTTGATAATACCTGAACTGCTACTAAAGTCTTGCCCAGTACCACCGTACTGAGATCCAATAGCCGTGCCCGTCCATGTACCTGCGGTAACACTACCGAACCTTACGTTCTCTAGTGTTGACCCATTGGACTGAGTAAAATCAAATTGATTATTGCCGCTGTCGTATTTTAAACGACCGCCGCTTTTACCCATTTGCACGTCTGAAGAAAGACCTTTTATACCAAAGTTCTTAATATCAGCCATTTGTTTCTCCTAAAATTGTATTATGCATAACACATTCAAAATGATTTGTGTTACTTGTATTTATCGTTTTTTAGATATATGTGAGCTTAACAGTTACTACTCCAGCGGATGCTCCATAGTGATTACATCTTGCTTTTACCTCTAGGTCCTGCGTCTCTGTTGAAGGGTGTACATGCTCTGAGTTAGGCATGAATGTCATTACTTCTGTTAAGTCATTACTTGGATCATCTACAAACTGATCAGGGTCTGCTGTAGTACCAATTTCAATACTAGGTGTACCACCTGAGTAGCCTGTGAATGCTGTGGTTACTTCAATAGCAACCGAAGTTATTTTACCACCTGGTGATATATTACCAAGTGTGTTAGTTGTAGCAGTTCCAAAACCGCTTATTGGCATAGTAAATGTAGATGTCAATGTTCTAGCATCAACTACACTACTGTCAGCATCAGATATTTTAACCCAACTACTGCCATCATATAAGTATAATGCCCATTCGCCATCTGCCGCTGTAAGTACATGAGCCTGATCACCTGTTTGTGCTGTTAAGTTATTCCTTGCGGCTATGTTGTTAACAACTGTAACTGAACCTGCTCTGATACCTTGTTCTACATTTAATGCTAATGGGTACATACCGTTATGTCCACTAGCAATTCCTGTATTTACTCTAAAGTGTTCGGTGCCTTCGTAAATTAATATTTCGCCACCATCTGTTCTTGTTAAATTTAGTCTGCTTGTACCTGGTCCATTTGTTGTAGCATTTAAACCTGATATATTACTACCACCTACAAAAGGATTACCATTAGTATCACTTGTTACATTAGCAATAGTTATTGTATTACCATTTGCTTCAGTGAGTGTTAGTTGAGTATCTGCACTATTGGCACTTGCTGTTAGATTAGGTATGCCT
>Ga0098051_1000228_pt1 | contig 22557 bp, 32 predicted proteins | sample 14BtaG_FD_77069 | JGI IMG/M metagenome (GOLD analysis project Ga0098051, IMG submission 77069) | Marine viral communities from the Subarctic Pacific Ocean - 14B_ETSP_OMZ_AT15311_CsCl metaG | ecosystem: Environmental > Aquatic > Marine > Oceanic | place: Pacific Ocean | collected 2015-01-18 | reverse complement strand
TGCTCTAGCCGTTGAGCTACGGGAGTATAAATTTATTTATTGATTCCACAAGTCTTTTCGTAATCTCGCAGGGGTTTCTGTTGGACTACGCAGTATGAGATTCCCTGCTCGTTTCCTTCTGCCCAATACTTGCAGACAAAATCATCATGAACTTTACAAGAGTCCCCGCTTGGGATGTTGTTGATCACGCTCAGTGGTAGTCTTGTCATTTTTTTGTTCCTTTTCTGGTGGAGTCGGTCGGCACAAATCACACTTGTTGAACATGATGTAACCAGTGCCATTACATTTTGGACAATCTTCTTTTTTCATAAGCGGAAGACGGAGCAATCGAAACCCAAGGCATTTCTACCTCACGCCGCTTAGCAGGCGGGTCCACATCCTCTGTGGTTCATCTTCCAGTATTTAGCTGTTTTGAATAGGACCGGTCGGATTCGAACCGACGATCTCTCCGTTATCAGCGGAGTGCTTTTGCCGCTAAGCTACGATCCTGTATTCCAACAATTGACCCATTACATGCCGTGGAGAAGTAACCTTGTATACCGAATGAACAACCTAACAGCGCGCCGCTTGTTCAATGACAATTCCCTGTCTGTATATCCTAGCACATTTCTACACCACATTTTAGGTAGCCCATAATGGAACGGGGAATCGCTACCCATAAATCGCGTAGGTGGATTTATGGAATTGTTGGAAAATAGGGCGACAAGGATTCGAACCTTGGACGAGATTGTTATGAGCAACCGGCTCTGACCACTGAGCTACCGCCCCAACAACGATCATCGACTTGACTGAGGATGACCACCTGCGGCATACAGTTCAGCACGTGACTTGAACTTGCCCTTTGATGACTTCTCAACATTCTTGTCTTTCTTGCCACCAATCTTGTTGCATCGTTCCCACGACTTGTCGCGTCGTGCTTTGCGTGAAGTGTTTGATGACTTTTTACCTCTTGCCATAATCGAAACTCCTGTGTGAAAAAGTGAATTGACCTACTAGGACTTGAACCTAGACTGAGAGGATCAAAACCTCTTGTGCTGCCGATTACACCATAGGTCAATGGCTAGGACAGGATTTGAACCTGCGACACGTGGTACTTCAAACCACTGCTACTACCAGACTGAGCTACCTAGCCTTTTGGTTTCTTACTCTGCTTCTTCTTTTTACGAAAGATCGCATCGTAGTTCTTATCAAACTTGTCTTTGTCTACGGGTCTTTGCGTTGACCCTTTACCGTTTGCATTCTTAGTCATAAAACAACTTCTTTATGTCGGGTATACTCGCATCCTTTAATCGTCTTACAATACGAGTATCATAATCCATAGCAGAACCAACGTCAGCTAATTTATTCATCCACACCGGTTGTCCTGTTCGGCTCATCCAAACTAAACATCCATCTTCATCAACGTAGACCGAAAGATCATATTCTTCAATGTCTCCAATGGTCGCTGGTACATCTTTGTTCATGATAGAATACTTTCTCATAAGTATCACCGGAAAGATTCGAACTTTCATAACTCGGTTTAGAAGACCGATGCATTATCCGTTATGCTACGGTGACATGTAATAGGATCGGTGGGATTCGAACCCACATGGGACTGTTTAAGAGACAGTAGCATTACCAGTCTGCCACGGAGTTATTAGTATTGATCTTAATCGCTATCACATACATAAGCGGAAATCTGATCGTCTAACTCTTTAATTTGCTTGTCCAGTTTGATATGTTCACGGTCGAGGTGGTAACATATACAACCAAGTATACCACAAACAACAAACCCAACCAACGAGATGGTATGACCATACACAAGGTATAACCAAAGGTTTGAAACAGTCCATAACAAACAATTTAACGTGGGTAAATAATTTTTCATAAAGCTCGGTGTGAGAATCGAACTCACAAATCATGGTTTTGCAGACCAGACCCTTAACCATTCGGGCAACCGAGCGAAGCTCTGCCGATTGAGCTACGATCCTGTCTTTACATAAACACTAACACGTAAATCATTACCGCAAGTATAAATTCTGTTTTCATAAAGTCGAACATTGCAAATTACCAAATAAAGTAGGTGGCGGGATTCGAACCCGCAACTTGCAGATTGGAAATCTGCCGCTCTACCATTGAACTACACCTACAACAAACTACTATCTTAGTCTATTCACTTGTCGGGGTCAAGAGTCTTCTAGCTTAAATTCGTATTTAGATCAGTCCCATGTCACCGACCAGATCACGGACAGTACCAGCAAACTTACTTGCGATAATCGCAGCAGCAACAAGGAATCCAACACAAGTAGCAGCGTTTACAATGACTGGTTGGTAGCTAGGCAGGACATTCGCAATTTCTTCATCAGACATTTCTGCTTCTGTAAGTTGGTCTTCGAAGTTGTGAATTGCCAGCATACCCTTGGCAACTAACCAGAAAGCAAACAATCCTGTAGCCAGTGCAACCGGAACACCAACATAGGGAAGCGGTGCAATCACACATGTTGCAATACTAAGTCCGATGATCTTGGGGCGTGAACCCTTAATCTCTCGCTTAATCTTACGTGCCGTTCGGGGTGCATCAATGTTCATAACAAAAGTTCCTTTATCAATAGGGGAAAAGTCAAAGTACCGCCAACGGGATTTGAACCCGTATCATCGCAGTGAAAATGCGATATCCTGAACCAATTAGACGATGGCGGCAAATATTTATTCTACTGTGTATCCAGCACCTTTCAATGCTTCTTCGTGGTCTAGGTCGCCACGGAATGAACCGGGCAATTCCATCCAGTCAGTGATTCCACCATTTTCATCAGCACCAAAGATGTAAGTCTCTGGACCCGAAAATGGAACGTCTACTGCGGAAACAACAACATACTCATACTTGTTTCCTTCCCAAGATTCCAGTGCTTCGGATAGGCGATACAAATTCGCTCTACCGTTCATACCAGTCATTTCGTATAACATTGTCGCAGTTTTCATAATTTATACCTTTCTGTTAAAGCAGCTACCCGGATTTGAACCGGGATTATCGACTTGGCAAGCCGAAGTAATGACCATTATACGATAGCTGCGTTTTTAAGCTCCCCGAGTAGGATTCGAACCTACAACCTGCCGATTAACAGTCGGACGATCTACCGTTGATCTACCGGGGAATAGTTGTGTGTTTTTGCACGTGGAACACACGAAACCTGCGTTAAAAGTGGGTCCGGTGGGTATCGATCCCACATAGTACGAGTTAAAAGCTCGTTGCATTACCTGTCTGCCACGGACCCATAAGTTTTTACTGACTAATTCATTGTACCCGGTTTCGTGAATTGTCCATCGCGTCATTCACACCGGCACAAGCAGTACCAAACGAAACATCACATTCCTGCATCACCCAACCAACTGCGTGCTGGTATCCAAATCGGGCAACGATTTTAACGATTTCAATATCTAATTCTGTCATTTAGTGTCCTTATGGGTTATCGACTCAACACTAATATTATCCCATAAAATTCATTTTTGTCTATCCCCTTTTAGGGTTATATGACAATGATGTTAGCAGGGTAACCGTCGTGGTCAATCAGAGAACCCTTTACAAAGTCCGCATCTACCTCACGATGAAAATACACGATATCTAAAAGTTTTCCGCTAGGAGAATAGACTTTCCATCCAATCATGTTTTTCATCAGGTTCCTTTCCAAAACCAGTACACTAGTATTATCCCATAAAATTTATTGTTTGTCTATCCCCTTTAAGGGTTATTCTGCTGATTTTCTAAACTCCACCAACCCCGGTCAAGGAATCGATGGGTGGCTAGGAATCACATACTACCTACTTCTGCCTACGGATGACTAGTCCATCAACGGTTATAAACTTCGGTTTCTGCTTTCGCCGTAAATCCATCCAACGGGGATCGAACCCGTACTTCCCCTCTATTGCATGAGGCGTGCTACCTTTACACTATGGTGAACCAATCATCTAACCGATTCATTCCTAAAACGTCTTATGTCGGCTTTTCATTCGTCCGGGTACCTCGGTCGAATCCGTTAGCGTCAGTGGCGATGATCGGATCATCGATGCGTAGTGTTTTTTGTTTTGGCAGTATACACCTGAAAACTGCTCTAACGACGGTGACGGGATTCGAACCCGCAATCTTTTCCGTGACAAGGAAGTGCATTATCCGGTTATGCTACACCATCAACTGTTTTACTCTTTCCATCCAATTGCTTTTGCAAGGGGTAAGGCGGGATTCGAACCCGCATCGGACTTACACATACTCAAACTGATCAGGAATGAGTTTTGTAGTTGCCACGCTCTACCGTTGAGCTACTTACCTGAGTGACCCAATTTTTCTTTTGATGATCGTCACACTCACGTATATTGTAAGTTTTACCAATCATCGAGCCGCAGGGTGGTCACACGAACCCGCAAAGTCAGGAACCGGGAACTGTCATCCCCAACCCAACAAGAGTATTATCCCATAAAATTCATTTTTGTCTATCCCCTTTAGGGGTTATTTCTGAGATTTTTTTGTCTAGTGTGCTTTCTGCCCCACCGGGGTTTCTAACCTGTAACAGTTGATCACCCTGTTACCTCTATCGATTCCACGCTCATGATCGCTTCATCAGACCGGAATGCACCTTCGATGGGTACATTGCCCTGCCGCTTTATTCCACGACATCCAAGAACCAAGGCAGAAAACACAGTAAACTTGTCTAGTGTTTTTCGCGCCCACCAGCGGATTCGAACCGTAGGAGCTAGCGAAGCTGCTACCCATTAGGTGCTACCCAATGTGCTGAACAATCGAACGGGGGCTACCCTTTAACATCGATTGTCGCCATGATCCCCGCTAAGGAATCATACCCAAGACTCGGGCGCGAAAAACAGTAAACGTCAAACTATTCACTTGTCAAAGTCGAGTCGGATGGCAGAGGCGTATCCTTTGCCTCTTTTAACCGGGGAAACTTCCCCCACCAGACCCCCAACCCAACAAGAGTATTATCCCATAAAATTCATTTTTGTCTATCCCCTTTAGGGGTTATTTCTGAGATTTTTTCAATATCCCCCAAAGGGGGTAGATATCAATCCTTGTACGGGTCGAACGTATCGGCACCAGCCATTGCCACGCCGAGCGGGGTCAAAGTGTTAAGAACACGAACGGTCTTACCCTGAGTTTCTAGCACTTCATCCAACCGACGATAGCAATGCGGAGATTCGTCGGTGCCACCGCCGCGAAGCGTAACACCCTTTTCACGAATCCACGACTGCATCATGTCATCAGAAATTTCACCTTCCGACTTCACGATCATCTTACCCTTCTTCCACCGCTTCTTACCTGCCGCCTGAGTACGAGACATCACACGACCAGCACCGTGAACGGTAGAACCGATGGTTAGATCAGAAGTGTTTTCATCAGTACCCGACAAGATAACAGAGTTATCGCCCATCGAACCACCGACAAAACCTAACTGCCCATCACGTGCAGGAGTAGCACCCTTACGGACTACCCACAAGTCACGACCGTTATGGGTTTCCTTCCATGCAAAGTTGTGGTGGTTATGAACCTCTTCCACAATGTTAGCACCGATGATCGACGCAACCTTTTCACAAACCCAATCACGACCAGCATACGCATACTGACCAGCAAGCTCCATACACTTAATGTACTGCTCACCTAATTCAGAATCCTCATGCAGCAGGACAGGCTCGACGTTGATACCATCCTTACCCCCACCTGCCTTAACAAAGTGGGTAGCTAGCTTATGTCCAAGTCCGCGAGAACCGAAGTGTACGCCAACCCAAACACGATCCTGCTCATCTACAAAGATATCCACGTAGTGGTTTCCAGACCCAACAGTACCCAACTGAGTACGAGCAAGCCGCTTTAAGTCCCGACACTTACCAATGTTGATATCCAGAGAATCAATCAAATCCCACGTATCAGATTCAAACAATTCGTGGTCTACGTGCTTTGCGTTTTCACGCCCAACACCAAACGAAATCTGCTTGAACACATCATCCATGATGGTATCGATGTTTGCGATTACATCCTCTGCCGAAGCATCAAGCCGCACTGCCTTGTTACCGCACGCAATATCATATCCAACGCCCGATGGTGAAACGTGCGAATCGTAGCCGATCACGCCGCCGATAGGCATAGCATATCCTAAGTGATGATCACCCATTAATGCGCCAGTGATTGCTCGATCATCAGACAGACACGTGCGCATCTGCTCGACCGCTCCCATATCAGGAGTACCGAACACGTTAAACTTGTTATCAATTACAGTGTAGTTCATTTTAAATCAATCCAGTACATCAAAATCTTTGTCATTCTCTAACGCAACCCATCGAAAATTACGAGTGCTACCGCGATCAGTTTTTTCTTTACTTCGAAGTAGCATCGATGGCGTACCATCAAATGAACCAATTTCCAAAACTTGCCAAACCTCACCAAACCGCTTGACGCGATCTTTTCCTTTGTGAGATTTTCCGATTAGAGTGACCTCATTCATATTTACATTATACCAGAAATAAATTCCATGTATATCCCCCAAAGGGGGTATAAAAAACAGACCCGATGGTTTCTTCAACACATCGGGTCTGACTGAATAAAGGAGCTATTCGCTTAGAGACTTATTTTTGTGTCTCCGTCAGTACCGATGCATTAAAATCACAATTATTAATATCAAACTCACTGCCTACTTCTTGTAGGAACACACGATTATCAACTACACCGTTTTCTTCACGGGTAGCTTTTCTCTGCTCAAGTTCTTTGCCTAGCTGTATTTGTTCATCGACAGACAGACCAAGATCACTGATCTGAATCTTTCCGTCGAGAATCTTATCCAATACTGTTGTTGTCATTAGTCGTTTCATTCTGCTGTCTTTTGTGCCGCTTCGTTTTGCTTGTTCTGTTCTTCAATCATGTTTGTGAGTAGGTCACGCCGTGACTTAACATTTGCCAGTGTTGCTAGTGTTGCCTCAGATGGGTCTTGCTGAAAATCCTCAAGTGCCTCAAGAAGATCGGCTTCAATTCGTAGTTGTAGAACCTTAATTGTGCTAGCGTTTGCCATAGATATAACTCATAGTAAAGTTGTGAAAAAAATGGAGCTACAGGGATTCGAACCCTGAATTCAACCGTGCAAGGGTAGCGTGATCCCATTTCACTATAGCCCCGTAGTATTCTTATTTATACACTATTCTATCTCTAGTGTGTTGTTTCTACAAATTTTTATTTGATTACTGTTGTAGTGCTTTATCTGTTTTGTGTCTAGCAGTGCCACTACGTATATTGTGTTTTCATGTGGTCCGTAGTCGATGAGAAATAATGCCTGCCCATCACCATGCGGAGTCTCTACCCAAAGCACCTGTTGTATTTCATGAATGCTTGTCATACTTTTCATGGACACTAATTTTCTTGATTTCAACTTTTGACATCTGCTTCTCGGCTTCGGTAAGTGCTTTGCTTACTGCCTCTACTCTTGTGTCGATGTTCTTTTGCATCACATCAATTGCTTTTCTCAGTTTATTTAGCTTCGCGTTTAGCCGACGATGATCTTTTTCAATACTAGTGTGTGCTTTGGTGATGTCTTTGCGAGACTTAATATCATGGAAATAATCTTGTAGGTGAAACTCTAATGCAGCGATCTTGTAGCAATCGTTGATCTTAAATTCCGCATCGGAAACCACAACAGATGCTACCATAGCAGGGTCTGTGTTGAGGAATGTTCGGTATCCGGACGTAGGAGCATCAAAGCAAATAGTACATGTTCCGTTTAAGTCTGGTTTACCCACAATCACTTTAGTCTGTTTAGCCATATTATCACTTTGCTCCATCTACCCATGAATGCTGACACAATCGACAACTCGACCTTTTCAGTGGTTTCGCTTTCCACACCATTTCGTGATGCTTATGATGAAACGCTCTACACCACCAGTACTTCAGTCTTTTCATTAAAACACCTTCTTGATCATCAGCAAACCTAGAACACAGAACGCACATCCAGTCCATTGCTTGCTAGTGAACCCTTCCATTTGTCCCAACGAAAACATCATAACATAAAAGCTAGCAAGGATCAATACATCAAACAACATTCCATCGAAAACAATGTTGCGTGAGAACTTGGCAACAATTGCCCATAGGCTAAGCAACTGAGCCGCTTGGAGTATGATGAAATACTTCCACCCCTGTTCATCCTTTACTAGAACTGTCAACCACGAAGTCACACAATAGTAAAAGATTGTAGCAGGAACCCACCAGTAATGTAGCAATGTTTGGGTCATTAAAAAAGACGCACCAACTTTCGTTGATACGTCTTTGCGTGAAATACTTATCACTTAGGCATCAACAGCGTAGCCGTAGATAAGCTCAGCGGGAGTGAACTTACCCTTACGACGATTTGCATCATCAACTTCCGCGCGGAACTCGGTCGCAATTTCCTTGCAACCGTAGCCACGCTCGCTGGTTCCATCCATGATGTAACCAGTCTTAGCCTCTGCAACAAACCAACGACGCTTCACAGTACCTTGTCCCATAATATAACCTTTCACGTTAGAGGACATAAAAAATAGAAAAGTGGGAGTGATAGGATTCGAACCTACAATGCCAGTGGCGGCTGATTTACAGTCAGCGGGGCGACCATTGCCCAACACTCCCAAAATGTACAACTAGTCCCGACACTTACTTGACTTCCAGTATAGCCATTTCAGTGAATTTATAGTTGTACAAACAAGTCGGCTCAGATTCGAACTGAGATTTGTGGGTTTGGAATCCACCGTGTTAGCCATTAACACCACCGACCTAAGAAGACACACTATCAGGGTTGGTTGACCTATTATAAACGATTTTGAATCGTGTGTCAATAGCGGAGACAGGATTCGAACCTGTGACCTTCAGGATATGAACCTGACGAGCTACCAAGCTGCTCTACTCCGCGATCAGTTATTCACTTGTCAGACCCTATTATAGAGTATTTGATTTTCGATACAATACTTTGGGTCAAGTTTTTTCAAACTTTTTTTGGGACAATTTATTTCCCAATATCCCCGGCTGGATTCGAACCAACAATAAAACATTCGTAGTGTTTCGTGATATCCATTTCACTACGGGGACATAATTTATTAATACCGCCACAGGGAGTCGAACCCCGAACCTCACCCGTATGAAGGGTACGCTCTGCCAATTGAGCTATAGCGGCATAACTTTATAAAGGTGATCGACGGGATTCGAACCCGCAGTCCCAAGGATCACAACCTTGTGCTTTACCGGTTAAGCTACGATCACAAAGGCATCAACAGGAATCGAACCTGCAACATCTTCTTTACAAGAGAAGTGCTCTGCCAATTGAGCTATGATGCCATCAACAAAAGTATTATCTCATAAACCCTGTCACGGGTCAATAACTATTAGTAGTTATTTTTCAAAGGAAGCGGTGGGAGTCAAAAACTCCATTTTACTAAATAAACAGTGGGAGAGGGATTCGAACCCCCGGTGAGCTATTAACCCACTTCGATTTTCAAGATCGACGCAATAAGCCAGACTCTGCCATCCCACTAAGGATTACTCAAATGATTATAGACGAAACAACCCGCCAATTCAAGTGTGATTATTGTAAAAAATTATTTATTCGCTCTACTACCGACTTCCACAAGTCAAAGCTATGTAAAAACCACTTCTGCGATAAGACTTGCTTTGATGCTTTCCAAGTCAAACAAATAAATTGTGTTTGTAAGCAATGCGGATGCGAATTTACTAAAACACCAAGCCAAGTCAAAAAGACTAAAAACCATTTCTGTTCTCGGTCTTGTGCTGGCACTTATAACAACACTCATAAAACCCACGGCACTCGCCGCTCAAAGTTAGAAGTCTGGATCGAAGAACAACTGACCAAACTTTATCCTAACCTTGAAATTCATTTCAATCAAAAAGATACTATCAATTCGGAGTTAGACATTTACATTCCATCAATGAAGATAGCATTTGAACTAAACGGCATCTTTCATTATGAACCCGTCTTCGGGGAAGATAAACTCAACAAAACACAAAACAATGATCAACGTAAATTTGCTGCTTGCCACGAAGCAGGCATTTCTCTTTGTGTTATTGATACTTCGGGGCAGAAATACTTCAAACCAAAGTCTTCACAAAGATACCTTGACATCATAACAGGGATCATTGACCCATAAAAAGTTCCCACCCGGATTTGAACCGGGAATCCTCTATCATACCAAGATAGCGTTCTACCAATTGAACTATGGGAACAGTATTTACCAATTCTCTTTGACCGGCATACGTTCGCCGGTTTCTTCGTTTTCTTCTAGTACCCATACACCCAAAACACCAGAGTCTTCATCGGTGCATGTCTTTAGTAAATTCTTCAGATACGTTTCGTACCAGAACTCTTTTGCTTCTACCATCGAGTCGAATAAAAACTCATCATTGTCTTCATCGATCTCATGCGGTCGCGGCACAAACTCGCTTGTCTTTTGTGACAAGTAATCACTAAGACAACTGACCAACCATTTACCATGCTTTTGTTCAACAAAGACACGATCAAATTCACTGGTTAGATTTTCGTAGTATTCAGCAACATCGCGGGTTAGTAAATACTGATCCGATACAGGGTATGGACCCAAATCATAAACCACTGGTAGACACGGTGAAATCAAAATGTCACCAATCGGGGTATCAATCGCTTTACTCATCATTCATCTTTCGTTGAACAACCGTAGCATAGTTCAGTGCATCGGCTAACTCTTCTCGTAAGTGTTGTACCCATTCTACAGGAGAAAGGTCATCCCTGTCAAGAGTTACGCCATACTTTCTTTGACCGACGTTTGATCGATCACGGAGAAACTTTACATTCTCTTCGACTACTGAATCGCCACATGGTACATCATCATTCATAATAAAATTCCTAAGTTGTGAATGCTCCCGATAGGATTCGAACCTACACTCCGCAAGGAACGGACACCTAAAATCCGCGCGTATACCAATTTCGCCACGGGAGCATAAATTGATCGGGATAGCCTACCGATCTTCGCTGACTTTTTACTATACGCCGGGGAGTTTCAACGGTTGCTGCGGCAACCTCCACCAAGTTCCCTTTGTACCAGCATTCCCTTGTGCGTGTCATTGCACTTCTCATCATCGCGGGCAGCGACTAGCCACTGACAAATGGCTCGTTTTGCGGTCAAATGACCAATCAGGGTAGCCGGATTCGAACCGACGATCTCTGCATCCCAAATGCAGCGTATTACCAAGCTCTACTATACCCTGTTTTCTTTTCTCATCTGATATATTGTAGCAACTATTTAGTCCCGTTCAACCCTTTTTGTTCAATAATTGCAAAATTTCTTTTAGCCTAAAATCAGGTGCAAGTCTAGCATTAGGGTCTTCATCGCGGGTTTTTCCGCCCAAGTTGGAATGATATAAACCATGAAATTCTAAAGTATTCAAGACGTATCCTTCTGCTACACCAGCACCAAGCAATCCGGATGCTCTCTCACCAACAACGCCAGTGACATGAAGATACCTTGCCCAATTGCCGTACGTCTTCGGAGTTAGACTGCGGCGTGATAATTCGTAGTTTCTCATTTTATCACGGAATGCTAGAACGGCATCATTCTCATAACGAAACCTGACCATCCAAAGCACATCATCTACATCAAATGTTTTCAAGCATGGACCGGTATGATCGGAATCATTTTCAACATACTTAACAGTCAGTGCTACAGTATCACCAATGTTATACGTCTTGTTTGGTTCTTCGCTCATGTTCACTTCTTCCGCACCACCACCACCATGCCTACCAAGACGATCGACAGACCAAGAGCAATAAGCGGTAGCACCGGAATCCATAGCGGGGATGTGACCCACCACCACGACCAGTCAATCGTGCCGGTCAGTTTCAATACAAGGAAAACAATAAACAGTACCAATCCAAGGGGAAATCCAGAATTAGCAGAACTATTTTGACTTGACACAGGGGTATCCTTTCTTATTCAAAGTCAATGAATCGTGCCTTGTTCACGGACAAGACATTTTCCATTTCAGTATCACGGACAAGAGCATCACCATCTACTTTGTAGATTGATTTGATGACAGGTCGATTAATCATACGACCAGATCGGATCGACCGCAGTTGCGGCATTGACGGAATGTGACTTGGCAATGTTGCCGATTCAGTGAACCGGACATTGTGTGTCGTACCGACAACACCAGCAACACGAATGTATCGAACGTCAGCAGAAGTATCACCTTCATGCTTAGGCGAACGACCAAACATCGCACGAATAAATTCCTTAACAGCGTATCCCTTTGACGTAGGGTATGCTGTCGCTTCACGGTCTTCGGGAAGACGGAAACCAAAGGTAGACCCATCGGTAGTAGTACCGAACACCTTATCAATAGGCGTGATACGGGTCTTCTTCACATTCCAACCAGCAAACTTGATGAGAACATCGATCTCATCGTGAGCATTAACGGTATCAACAAAAATAGTGTTTTTCGAATCAGTCATAGGTAGAAACTCCATAAGTAAAAGGTGTAAAACGTGTCAGGTCTGGGGGGAAAGACCGGCGTGATCTTTGTTCCCTGAGTGGCGAGCCGCATCACTCACCCCCCCAACCCAACAAGACCATTATCCCATAAAATTGATTTTTTGCAATACCGATTAGGGGTTATTTCATCAATTTATTTGACAAATACCTACTTAGTGGTAGCTCTCACAATCTCGTCACACAGGTTGATAGCGTCATCTACCTCTTTGCGGGTATAACCCCGGTTCTCTTCTTCTGCGGTGGTCTGCAATTCCAGCAGAATACCTTGGATACGGAGCAGTGTACTCTCGTATGCTTTACACAGACCATCAACTTCACTATTGCAATTAACCATTTGGATGTACCTTTCTATAGTTAGAATTATCCTTTTCTAAGACAATGTAATTGTAGCAAGTCCTGTCAACCATGTCAAGACCTTTTTCTACGCAATTTTGCGTCGATTAAGGGTGGTATTCGACGCAAAATTTTGGTATCATTAGGTATCATGAATGACAATTGGTAGAAGAACTACGAGAATATTTTGCTGACAAATAGTATCAACAACGTGAACCCCGGTGTAGGAACCGAAGAAGGAACATGTGAATGTTGTGGTGAACACAAAACAATCACCAAGCATCACATTGTACCCTATGCGTTTTCACGTAACTTTGATCAAAGCACGTTTCCCGATAACTTCATGAACGTGTGTAGGGAATGTCACGACCTCATCGAAATCGAGTTGCGGAAGTTTCGCAAATTCTTTCGTGGTCGGCTAGGCATCACGGCAGATGATCTAAAGCAAAGCGATCAGCACATTCGCTATAAAAAAGCGAAGGCATATGCTTGGCAGCTTGTGTCTAACCACGCGAACATACCACCGCAGAAGATCATGGAAATGACGGTATACATCGTCAAGCTATATCCTCAAGCTGAAACCTATGATGACTTTCGCAAGATTGCCCGTGATGATACGAAGATCAATGAAACCCGCACCGATCCATACGGAAAGGTAGTGGCAGACAAGATCAAAGAGTTGGGCATGGAAGATTGGTTTGCTGGTGTATGGAAACGCAAGAACAAATCGGTTGTCCGTAAACTACAGGCAAAGGGACTAGACGATGTTCGTCAACGTGTACGAACAAGAAAGCATCTAGCACCTGAAGCAGACATCTACATGGTTATCAATATGTTGTCGATAACCGAAGGGATGTCCGAAACAGAAGCGTCTACGTTTTACAGCAAGCAAGACACAGACATCAAATTGTCTTTGCGTCGGTGTGCGTTTGCATGGAACAAGCGAAGACTGAAAGAGGCTGGTTTGATCGATGAAGCGACCAAACTGGATACATGTAAATACCTAGCAGAAACACTAGGTCTTTCACTGGAAACCGCTACAGAGACATATCGTATGTCATCAAAGCGGAAAAAGAAGTCATACCGCCGACAGGCATATAACTATAGACTGAAAACCAAGATTTCAAACAAACTCAACTAGGGAGCTAACTATGGCAATTGACACATCCGAAAAAGCGGCTGAATTCTACACAGAGGATTTTACCAAAGCAGCAAGCATCTTCACTGAAGCAACTGGTAAGGAATTCTATGAAAGTCTTTCGGCGGAATTTAAGGCAGTGCTTGATGCGGCAAACAACGATGAACCGTGGGAAATTCTATCAAAACGCGATAGGACAGAGTTGTTCATGCTCATGCGAAGTCGGTTTAGTCCCGACCAAGAGAAGATGTCTGATCTGGTGGAACAGGTTTTCCGTAAGGCAAAAGCGGCTAGCTTCAATGATGCATACGAAGCAGTCGAAGCTAAATACATCAAACAGATTGATGATCTCAAGAAGGAGAACCAATCTTTGAAAGAAGGGACTGGCAGATAAAATAGGAGTCTACAATATCAGAAACCGGGTTCATGTCTTTTTTGTTCACATCTAGTACTTTTAATAAATCGATATTAGTCTTTTCATAAAACGCATCATACATCATACTTTTATCAGCACGCCCCGACCCGGTGGCGTGCTTTTTTACACTCGATGGTGCAATGGTATCAAACTTGATTCCGTTCTGCCACAATTTGTATTTTGTGATTCCTGTTGCTTCACCAATCTGAAAGATAGCAGCACCTTTCGCGGCAAACGCATATCCTTCTAATCTGACAACATCACAATCCTTGACAACACCCAATGCCCACTCGGAAAGAATGTCATAGCGATCTTCTTGTGTTTTCCACTCTTTGTACTCTGATCCAATGATTGTCTGTTTGCGGAACTTCCCTAGCAGTTTCTTTTTGCTAGTCAGGAAATGATAAGTGACCTCGCCATTGTCATGTATAGTAATGGCGGGGGAAGTCAGTGAAAAGTCGATACCTGCAATCTTCATGCAAGTATTTATTCATTTTCTATATGCTGAAGAACCCACTCATCAGTTTCACCCTGTACATCTTCTCCGCATACAGGGCAAAACGTGATAAGTTCATGGTCATGTAGTACGGCAACACGCGCACCACATCCTTCACATTCTATTGTTGTTTTGTTGTCGAATTCAAACTGCATTTTGTTGTTTATCGTATACTTCTCTGTAATACTTGCACAACCAGTCTAGGTATGTTTCTGTTTCGTTTGTGAAGTATTCGGCATAAATTTTAGCAATCATCGATGGCGGTACACCGTTTGCCATGTCAATCTTTGCTTGCATGGGTAAGTGTTTGATCATGCTACACCCTCTTTGCTAGCTTCTTTGATTGAGTCGCCAAGATCGCCAGCATCACAAGCTCCGCCACTACAAGCAGCACCGCCAGTAAAGTTGTTCATGTCAATCTCGTAGTCTTCTTCTACAACGTCAGACCAGTCGATGTCTTTGTAGTCTCTATTTAGATCGCACCATAGCTTCCAGTTATGGACACATTTCATCATGTGTGTAGCACGCTTTAGTGGATCGATGTTTTGGTCATTTTGGCAGTAACGGTCTGCGAACTGCTTTACACGACGAACCCACTCGGTTTTTTCCATCTTGGATTCTAGTAGAGTTTTTAGTGTTCCGTTTGTTAGTTTCTTCTCGTCTTCCGTTAGATCGAGTTGTTCACCGATACCCAAAGCACAGTCACATGCTGCCCATAGGTTATTATCAAACGAACGAAGACCATCAACAATCAGACCCGATGCCATCAACGAACCTTCACCATACTCACGCACGATTTCAGTTGGTGTGTGAACAGCAGTGAATGGGGCTTGTGGATAGTCTAGGTCGCCAGAGAATGGTAGCAATGAGATACCAGCAAACCACTTACGGTTCTTGTAGATGAAGTCACCAACCGCTTCCCACTCATCAGGCTTGACAGTAATAGTGTTGGAAACATTGTGTCGCAACCAATCGCGGGTCGATTCCTTTTCACGTGTTCCTGCCTTGACCCAATTCTGTTGAGTTGTACGAACATACTCAAGCAAGTCTAGACCACCGATTTGGTTCTTTGTCTTTGCACCATCAGGCACTTCGCAGCAGAACGATAGCACAACGTCTGTTCCGTTTGCAGACCAAACAGAATCTTCGACAGCAAGCGGGTTATGCTCAGCAAAGTATTGAGCAGGGAATTCCATCTTGTTTGCTTGGACGCGACGAATGTATCGCTTAGCATGGTGGGGGTGAACACCAGAAGCAGAACCAAGAATACATGAAGTTGATCCAGCAGGCTTAACACACGTTGTTCTTGCTGCTACGTTGATACCGATCTTCTTTGCCATGTCTTTGTTGACATCAAGGATGATCTTTGCACCCTTCTTTTGAATAGCAGGATCAAACGCGATCTCAGGCGAATCCATCATACCAGTCATCGAACAACCAAGTAGTGCTTCACGCGAAACAATCTTATGCGACACTGTTCCTAGATACTCAAACCAATCATACGATGCTTGGATTGTTCCCAAGATTGCCGATGCCTTACATGCTTCATAGAAGTCTTCTTCTGTCTTGCACTTACGCATGTTGATTTCAGACAGGTTACAGAATTGCCAACCAGTGATACACTCTTCACCATCAACATCAACGGTTTGGTAAGCGTTTTGTGCCGCTTCTTTCCACTCGTCGCTTCCGTCGTTTTGCCAGTATGCCCACATACCAATTTCAACACACGGGTTGTATAGTGCTTCACGGTTCTCTGCCCACACGAAGCCGGGTTCACCAAACTGACGAACCGAATCCATCAAAACCTTGAATTCATCTTTCGTGATTTCATTGCGGACAAGAACAGCAGAGTTGTTTGAACGACCACGCTGCGGGTTATCGATAAACCAACTACCAGTCTTCGCGTTTATCATCTCTTCATCGTCATGCGAGAATAGACAGATTGTAGCAGAGCGGCGAATACCACCAGACAGAACAGCATCCGATGCGTGCATAGTGATATCATATGCATCAATGGGTCGCAGTGTATTGTTGCCTTCGGTTACTCGACTTTCGATCAGTTCTTCGATCTTTGTCAGTGAGTTGAATAGACCTTCAGGACCGGGAGCTTTGCCGCCCCAAGAAAGAGGCGCGCCAGCAGGACGAATTTGTGAATAGTCAAAGACAATCTTATGCCCACGGTATTCACTAAACTCAGTCTTGTCGGTGTCCCAATAAGACGCAAGTAGAACACCAAGAGCATCAGACCAACCTTCAATAGAGTCGGGGATGACATAGGTTTTTGTTGACTTCGTTCGTGGTGCAATAGATGGCAGCCTGTCTACGTGGTGTGTTTGTACAGAGAAACCAGTACCACAACCACATAGCAATAGATAGAAACACTCTTGAAAGAATCGTGGTCGGTCAATGTATGAGACAGTGCAGTTATAAATTCTTGCTTGCTTGTCGAGAATGGCTTGACCACCAAACTGCAAAGCACGCTGTGAACCAAGCACTTTCTTTTTCATCACTGCCGACTTAGCAAAGTCAAACTCGTCTTTAATTTTTTCTAGTGTCTCGTTGCCTAATTTATTTTCGTGCATTTCAAACACACGATTCGTCTGTTCAGCCCATGTTTCTCTTCTTGTTTTTTCCGGTATGTATCGTGCATATTTTGCGTAACGTGTGTATTCTTGAAGTGCCTTAACGGACATATAAATTCTCCGGTGAGTTAGAGTGTAGGGGTGAACAGGTGGTATTTAGAAAGACGCGAATCTTCACACTGCCATTTCTAGCTTAATAGTGGGGAGTGGATTATAATTTTCTAAAATAAAGTCTTCGTAGCACAGAGCTTCTATGTCACGAATTGATTTTAGATCACGGTTGATCTTGAGCGATGGAAACTCTTGGGGTTTGCGAGTTTCTAACATGTCTGCCAGTGTATCAACGTGGTTGTTGTACACATGAGCATCGCCCATTGTAATCGTTAGATCGCCGGGAGTCAATCCACAAACTTTAGAAATAATCATCGTAAGCAATGCATAGGATGCAATGTTGAATGGAAGACCACAACCGATATCAACAGATCGTTGATACATTTTACAGGATAGTGTTCCTGTTGTGCTTACATAAAACTGAAACATAATATGACACGGTGGGAGTGCCATCTCGTCCAGTTGTGCCGGGTTCCATGCAGTCACAATGTGTCGGCGGGAGTATGGGTCTTCCTTGATGGATTCAATCACGTTTGCGATTTGATCAATTGCCGGGGGTCCAAACATAGCGTTTTCACGTTTCAGTGGTTGGTTAAAACGTCGCCACTGCCAACCATAACCAGCACCCATGTCGCCAACATCCAAGTGATACAATCCGCGAGAATCTAAGAATTCACGTGTTGTGTTTCCATGCCAGATGTTTACACCTAGCTTTTCAAGCCGATACGTATCTCTCTCGCCACGCAGGAAGAACAATAGCTCTTCAACAGCACCGCGAAAAAAGATTTTTCGACGAGTCAGTAGCGGAAACGCATGTGTTAGATTGTAGCAAACATCTTCTGGTGCAAACACAGATTGTGTTCCTACACCAGTCCGATCTTCACGGACTTCTCCAAACTCTAAAACATCTCTTAGTAAAGCATCATATGTGTAGCTTTCATCGATTGTGGGTATGTAACTCATTTCTTACCCTTAACGGTTTGACGTTCTTCTTCTGGCGAATCACCAACTTTGCACACACCGTTCAAGTGATCAATCTCATGTTGTAGAACGCGAGCTTCCCATCCCTTGAATGTTTCTTTGTGGGTTTCGGTTTCGTCTAGACGATTAAACTCGACTTCAATTTCAACAGGTCGCTCAACCTCAACAAAGAAACCGGGATACGATAGACAACCTTCATGCATGGATTGTGTATCTTCGGACGAAGACAGAATCTTTGGGTTTAGCATGTGGCTGATTTCTGAGATAGGTGTCTTTCTCCAAACCAACGCAGAACCAGTAGCACCAATCTGTGGAGCAGCAAGACCAACACCATGTGCAGTTGCTTCAAGCACTTCTGTTAGATCATCTACCACCAATTTTGCGTGCTTCATGTGAACACCATCAGTGATGTCAAAGTCATTAGTTGTTTTCGTTAGAACTTCAGCGGGACCGCGAACGATCTTATCCATCAAAGCATCAATTCGTGCTTTCGCCGCCTGCCGTTCCTTTGCCTCTTTTGTCTTCTTTGATCTTGCGCGTTCTTTTAGCTTCTTTGCTCGTTTCAAATCTTTGCCCATCGGCTATACTCCAATCTTGCTTGAATGTCTGTAAATGTTCTCTTATCAATTTCCCATCGCACTTGCTCAGGGGTCATTCCATATTCTATCATAGTGCCTATGTCTTTACCATACTTAATCTGAGTGTTTGGTCCCCAAATGCAAACCTTCGCGCCAGATTCAACCGACCGCTTAACTTCTCTTACAATCTCTCGGTTTCGGGGTTGATTGTCGTGAACATAAACAATGTCAACACCATGCTCTGTTGGTGAAAGCAAACTCTCAACAATGTGTAGACTTGATCCACCAACTGCCAAAGCGTTTGGTAAATACAGGGAGTCGATCTGCCCTTCGACAACGTAGACCTTTTTATTAAAATCAACGTGATTCATACCAAAGACTTTTGGTGCAAACTCATCGAGCTTGACCGTAATGTATCGAAGTGCTTTGTCTGTATCGCCAACCGCACGACAAGACATCGCAATCAGTTTGTTGTCTCTGTCGATTGTAGGGATGACGATACGCTCATCCTTTGGATACTTCTCTTCGATGTCTTCAATGTTGTGACCGTATTTAGTGTACAGTTTTTTGACATACGCTTGTAGGTTGTCTGTATAGTAAAGACGATTCATCTTGTCTTTTGGGATTTGTCGCTCTTCTTTGATGTAGCGATAGACAGACGAAAATACAGGAAGCGTATTCACTGGTGTCAGTGTTTCCAGTTCTCTCGGTATTCCGGTCTGTCCGTTTGTGACATTCCTGCTTTGTGAATAGTCTTGACCTTCTCGCTTTGTTACTTTCTCTTTCTTACCAACACCAAGTTCCTTGAGATATTCAAGACGATACTCGGCATGAAGATGTGGTGAGATTTTTTCAAGCATCTCATTGGTGCTTAGGTTGCAACCGCAGTTGTGACACTTGTAGCGAAATCGTTGATTCTTGGAAAGATAGAAATAACCACGTGCTAGTCTCTTCTTCTTCTGTGAGTCGCCGCAGATAGGACAACGCACATTTGCTAAGTTGTTCTTCTTCCATTTGAACATCTCAAGCTGTGGAGACAGCAGGTTGATATATTTTTCTTCGATGAGTTGTGGGTTCATAGACCTATTGTATAAAAAAAGACCGACAAGATCAAGAGTTTGATCATATCGGTCTGGTGAAACAGAAATGAATTATACGTAGTACGTTAGTTCCGGTTTGGCATTCCCCCAATAGTTGAACATGTACCATTCTTTGGTGTGATCAGTGAATTCTTTGCCATCATTCGTGACTTCAACCGCAGCTTCTTTTACTGTTGTGTGAGTCAGATCATGCTCATTCATAAAGTAAACGGGTTTGCCATTATCGTATGCTTTTTTAGCTTCCTTGTACGTAACCTTTTCCATAGCCAAATTTGTTTGCCTTTCTAAGCGTAAGTGTAACTTTCGACTTCTGCCTCAACGAATCCTCTGCACCATGCAGAGTGTAAATCTCGATTCAACGCAGCAATGTAAGGGTTGTCTTTGATTTGTGTTCCGTTGTAAAACGCATCACGACCTTCAACGTATGCTTGTCTAATCTTGTCTTCCATTTGATCGGCGGATAGCCATCCTTTTTGGGGTTTCGCGGTTCTCAGGTGACCGCATCCAACTATTTATCTATCTGCTGTGTTGTCCACGGGAACGGGCAGCACATAAAGTTTGCCCATCAGTTCAGGTATTGCTTCCTCGACGGTGTGAAGCACTGTTTTTGCCACGGCAAGAGTCGAAAATGCCTCTAGCCATTTCAGCACCTTCACGCTGGTGTCTGCTCGGAGCCGGTAATACTCGCCGCTCTCAACATTTCGCACCGCATAAACCATCGAAAAACCTTTCGTCAGGGGAACCGGGTTACAGGTAAATTATAGCATAAATTCCACCGATGTCAAATAACCTTTTAGGGTTATATTTTGAGCGGACCTGTACCACCCGGCTTAGACATACCACCAAAGGGGGATGTCGGTGGTGGTGAGCCACCGCCCGGCATTGGTCCCGGTGTCACGCCTGCCCCGGCAATACCGGTTGAGATCAATGCTTGGGCAGCAGGATCGGCATCCGTGAATTTCATCTTTGCCCGGTTCACAGAAATCACGAATCGCTGCCTTGCCCCTGCATCGTTGTATCGGTTCTTCAATTGTTTGATACAAACTACGTTGTGTTTTTTCAGTACATCATTTGTGATCATACCAAACATGAAGTCGGCAGTCGCGGAGATACCAAACGATTCAGCAATACCATCCATGTCAAAGTCAGTGTCTTTGAACGAACCACGATTGACCTGACACGCTGTAAGGATTGGTAGATTGAATTCGATTGCCAAACCACGAATCTCTTCGGCAACAGTTTTCATGTAACCATACGAGTTAGACGCATCACCATTGAATCGCATCGACGCACAAATGTTTAGGTAGTCGATGACAATAACATCCGGTGTGAAGTTTTGCTTCAATGCCAACTCATTCAACAACGCACGAAAGTGTGAAGCATTCGCAGTACCCGTTGGATACTCTTTGATTTTCAGTCCACCCTTTAGTCCGTGTGATGCATGTAGTTTACCAACACGCTTCTTATACTCTGCCTTGGAGAATGTCGCAACATCCTGCATCTCAACATCCATCAAGTTTGCATCGATACGTTCCGCAATCTTTTCTTCTGCCATTTCGCAGGTGATGTACAACACCTTCTTACCTTGACGCAAGACGTTAGCTGCATAGTCACACATGAACATAGACTTACCAACGTGAACACCAGCAAGTACAATGTTTAGTGTTTTGTTGGGAAGACCGCCGCCGGTGATTTCATTGAAGCAATCCATACCAAACGGAACTTGTGTTTTCTTGCTATGATAGAAATCATAACGAGCATCAGTATCAGTATAGTAGTCGTGACCAACAGAGTTATCAAACGACACAGACAACGCATCACGAACCATTCCTTCGATAGCACCGAACGGTTTCTTGTTTTTGTCTTTGTTGTTTGGGTCGATGATTGCAGCAGAGTCTAGGATAGCATTGTACATCGCTCTTGCTTTGCACCACTCTTCCGTTCGATTGACTGCCCAATCCATGTTTGAGTTTTGATGATTTGTTTCGTACATCTCATCAACAATCTCTGCTGCTTTTTCAAACTGCTTCTCAAACAGCATCGCGTTGTTGGTGACATCAATCGTCAATGCCTGCTTGGTGGGTAGGCTATTGTAATCATCAAAGTGCTTTTTGACTTGCTGGTACACAAGACGCGAAACATCACTGGTGAAGTATTCACCCCTTACATACGGCAACACCGAACGTGCATAGTCTTCGTTGTTGACAACTTCTTTGAGAATGAATTCTTCAATGTCTGCGCTCATACTTTTGTGTCTCCCGATTCGTCTGGTGGGTTTTTATCAATAATGTCTAC
>Ga0098051_1000227_pt1 | contig 22583 bp, 8 predicted proteins | sample 14BtaG_FD_77069 | JGI IMG/M metagenome (GOLD analysis project Ga0098051, IMG submission 77069) | Marine viral communities from the Subarctic Pacific Ocean - 14B_ETSP_OMZ_AT15311_CsCl metaG | ecosystem: Environmental > Aquatic > Marine > Oceanic | place: Pacific Ocean | collected 2015-01-18 | reverse complement strand
TTCTAGAAGACCTAAAGTTTCAAGACCACCTTGGAGTTTAATCTTATACTCTCTTGCCTTGGTTAGGTTTTCTTCTAGTTCCGCAATTTGCTTTTCGGTTGTAGCAATCTGCTCTTCAAAATTAGACTTAAGTTGTGCGGGATCCATAGTTATCACATGTAATTGTGTATATCAATATTTATATTAGTAATCAAAAACGTTTGATGTGGTTTTGTATAAATCTTTCAGGGTGATAGGATAATGATGATCTTCTGGTGGAGTTGGCCAATTTACACTAGAGCGATCAATCATTTTAAAATCTTCATCTTTCATTCTAATTTGATCACGATTTGTATTTTGTGGCAAATCTCGCAGTGCTTGTAGATAATTTTTCCATACCGGTGGAAGTTCTTCTCCCAGTGCCATTGCTTTTACGACTCTCCAGTTACAAAGTTCCATCTCTTTGTCACGCTCTCTTCGCAAAAGACGCATTGGTTCATCTTTGGATTTTTCAACACACCATGCTTCCAAATCTGCTTCATTTGGACGAGGTGATGAATCCAACCAATTAAGACTTTGGTTATCATTTTTATCGACAGAAACAGACCACTCAGCATTTGGATATAATGCTGCCAAGGCATGTGACCAATCATAATGCATTTGGATGTTAGCCATTATTAAGTTCTCCTATTAATACGTATATTTATTATTGTACTACTTCCATTATACTAGAAATAGTACATCCATTTTCGTAACTATTTTGTGCCAGAGTAGCCTGACACCTATTCAAGTAAAATGTATATGTTCCATTACTTGAAGATCTTACTGCTAATGAATATGTGTTTTCTTGACCTGCTATTCCGTTATCAAAAACATTAATGTACCAATTTGACATGGTAGAACTTTGGTTTCTGTCATACCATCCAGAACAATATCCACTCCATCGAGAACCCGCTGATGTCGAGTGTGATTTAAATTCAATTCCATTTTTCATGACAAGGATAACAACGTCCTGATGAACTTCACCTGAAAGCATCCACTTTACTGATAATAATGAACCTGTGTATTTCGGTGTTATTGAAATGCCTGTATTCGGCATTGTATTTTCGTTATTGGGACTAGCGGTAAAAGATTGCCTTCCATCATATCTTGCAGTAATAAATTGAACCGGTGATCCTTTTGATGCGGCAAATGCGTTATCTCCTAAAGATATTGACGTATTGCTAGCAATTTGAACTGCGGATCCTGTTCTTGGTCTAATTGTTTTTACTGATAATTTGCTCATGGTGCTATCTCCATTACGTATCCTGCAGATACAGTGTTTTCGTAGGCGTTTTGTCCACCTCTACTGTCAGTTCTATTTAACCAATATGTGTAATTGGCGTTATTTGAAGATCTATTGCCAACGCGATATACAATATCGGTGCCTACTGGAAAAGTCGAATTGGATGGTGCTTGATCATACCAAACAATACTATTATTATATTGAGTGCTATTTTGATCTCTATCATACCAACCATGAGATACTCCGCTCCAACGCTGAGCTCCAGCATCGGTATTATATCCAATGAGTGAACCACCTCTGTATACAGTAAACATATGGTCATGTCCCGTAGCTTCTCCATTTACCATCCAAACACATTGGAACGAAGATCCAGGAACTGTCCTTCTAATAGTAATATCTAATGCACTTAATATACTCCAATTATTATTATTTGCTGCAACTGATAACCTACGATCTTCTTCTACATACGCAAAATTAACAACAGATCCTGGAAGAATTAATCCTCCGGCAATTGAAGAATCAGCAAACGAAATAGATCCATTATCAGATTCTATAGTATCTACAATAATTTCTGACATTTTATTACTCCTCTATTTCGTAAATAATCATACTGGAAACACCACACTCATATGAGTTTTGTCCATTACTGCCACCAGTTCTGTTGATGTAGTTGGTGCTTTGGGCGGTATTACCTTCGCGACTAACAATCCTATAAGTATTGTTATTTGTATTTCCTGGTTTATAAAATACCATAAAAAATATATCAGCAGGTGTTGAGTTATTGTTATTTGCTCCATCATATGGCGCACCAGTAATTCCACTCCAACGATTTGCTCCAGCATCATCATTATATGAATCATATGCTGCAGTAGTTATATGAGATCCATTTACAGTATATCGAAATACTGTATTATGATGTACATCTCCAAGAATTCTTGCTTCGATAACTACTTTAGAACTAGCAAATTTACATTGTAAATCTACTTGCATTCCAGGAACGTTTGAAGATACGCTTCCAGTATTACTAGTAGCATTTTGCCAAGACGTTCTAGTTTTATATGTAACATGCTTCATTTGCACAATTCTGCCGGGGAATGAAATACTGCCACTATCGGCAATAGTCAATCCCCCTACAAAATTAATAGCACCTGAAGGAGATTCTATCTCCCGTACAATAATTTTACTCATTGTAAAAATGACTCTTTATAATATTATTTATCATACTACAGCCCACGACCCACCATTTACAATAGTGACAGTGTTGCCACTTTGAATTTCTATGGGACCAGCGGACATACAACGGTCAGATGCTGTGATTGTTATATTATCAGTTATAGTACCTCTGTTTCTTTTGATAATTGCGTATTTGTCTATATACTGCTTATCTCCATTGACTTTTAATCCATTACTAACTTGACCACTACTAAAGGTGCCACTCTGAATATTCATAGAAGATCCAGAAACGTCAATTCTATTAGTGGCAGATGTGCCAATTCGGAATGTTCCGTCAATTTCACTGTTTCCAGTAGATTTAAAAGTACCATCAACTTGTAAAGTATATGTTGGATCTGCTACATTAATTCCAACTTTGGATAGTCTGTAGATGTCATTACCATTAGAAGCTTCAGTCCAACGCGAAGTAACAAACTCGGCATTATTCTGGAAGAGTTGACCATTAAAATTAACATCTCCTTGAATGTTGAGTTGATAATTTCTATTGGTTCCACTTTCTGGATCAGTTCCACTAGTTGCTGTGGTATTAATACCAACTCTATTTGTATTACCAGCAACAGTAATTGCTGGAGTTCCATTCCAAGTTGTTCCGCCATTATTGGTGGATGCTTGAATAGTAAACAAGTGGTTGCCAACTAGTTGGTTGCCAATTCTAAAGTTTCTATATGAAGAAGATCCACGGAAGACTAGAGGAGCACCAGAGTTATCATTATCAGTGTCGATAGTAACGCCTGTTTGGAACAGTGCATCACCATTAACTTCTAAAGTAAAATCTGGTTCGCGGTTGATGTTGACACCCATTTTTCTGGATGCGATAACATCACCAACAACACGGAAGAACAGTTCTGTCTCTGTGCCTTCCATAGTGAATCCTTCACCATACTCAGAGTTTGGTGATTGACTATCAGAATGATTGTATCTCAGAGTACCAACTTGAGATTGGTTGGATGAAACATCACAGAATCTAATCTTAGCACCAGCAGCATTTGTAATAGTGCGAACAAAGATTCCATCATCACCACGAACATCTAAAGTAGACAGTGGGTTAGTGCCAGCGTTAATACCAACTTCATTAGATCCAGCATCAACAAATAGAGTGCCAGAATCAACATTTAAGTCGTCTGACATTGAGACGACACCTGTCAATAATGATGTTCCTGAGATGCTTAGGTCAGAATTAGCGCCCGTTAGAGTTAACGGACCAGTCATGGTATCGCCTGCTTTGAGAACGTTAAGCGAAGCAGCACCAGTTAGAGCAGCAGTGATTGTTCCAGCACTAAAGTCTCCATTGGTGTCTCTAGCAACAGCTGATGTTAAAGCAGCAGTTGAAACAATATTCGATGAATTGAATGTGGTATTGCCAGCATTCCAAACAATTTGACTATTGATGCTTAAAGAATTTTCATCCCCAACTACAATATTTAATTGTCCAGATCCATCAGTTGCGTTACCACCAGATGCTTCAATTTTTGAATTGTAATTTGCCGTCAGCGTAGAAGAATTAAATATAACTGCCGGAGCACTTGGAATTCCATCAGATCTTCCTAATTTTAACTGAGCATTGCCAGAATTACTTTCTAACGTTGCTGCTACAAAATTATTTCCATCCTCAATACTAAAATCTTGGAAAAATACAGATTCATTTGCATCACCAATTTTTATAGCACCGACAAAATTACCGGTAGTAAGTCTACCAATCAATATAGTGTAATCATTAAAATTATCTCCAACATCATCATTAATAATTCTATCGTCAATTTCAATAACACCAGTTGCCTGGTCATTTGAATTGTAGAGGTTAACAGCGTCTGCTCCTGGAGCATATTTCGCATCTGTTAGGGTTTGACCCGAAACATAGATTCTAAATCTTGGATCTCCAGAATAACTCTTGATTTCAATTTGATCTCTGAAGGAAGATGCGCTCTTGTAAGTGGGTAAACGGTTGTCTGAAATTGTGCCAAAGTTAATGTTAAGGGCATTTTGATACCAAGATCCTTGCTTATTATCAAGTCTATCAGCATCAAGACCAGTACCAACACCATCATTACCAGATGTCCAGATTTTTTGCCAAGAACCAAATGTACTGACACCAGATCCAGAACCACGAAGGTACATATTATCATTATCAGTAAATGCTAATTGCTTAACACCACCATCAACTGTGAATCCTTGTCCGCCTGGTCGGAAAGTTACAACTTGTGTTTTTGATCCACCATCACTAAGTCCCGCAGCACTATTAAATATAGTGTTGGATACAATACCAGTAACAAATGTGTTTGGTGCTGGAGATGAAGTTGGGTTGTTAGTACCACTAATAACACGAATCGTGTTTTGTGATAAACCAGAGATACTAATGTTATAGGTTCCTGCTAATCTATCTGATAGTAAAGTACCCGCATTAAAATTGCCAGCATTTAGATAGAAAGCACCTTGAGCACCATCTAAAAGGTCAGCATCAAGTCCACTATCTGGACCTGTCTTAAGTTCAACAGAACCATTGCCACCTTGACCAATATTAAATTGACTCTTTTTGTATCTAGAAACACCAATTGTTCCATATAGATCGGCAGAAATTGTTAGGTCAGAAACTCTCGCAATATCCAGTGATATATTTGCGTATTGTCTGTTGATAGTACTTACTTTACAATCAAGAACTAAACCAGATCCAGATCCAATTTCAATTGGTGGGGTAACAACAGTAAAGTCCGAAGTAAAGTTAACACCACCATCTGTTACAACAACTGAACTAACTTCATTATTAACAATATTAATATTTGCTTTTAGTCCAGTTCCAGATCCACCAAACAATGGAACATCAAAGAATTGACCATTAGTAAATCCAGATCCAGCACTTCCGATAATAATTGATTCAACAAATTGACCTTGAGTATATGTTGATTCAAATGTAATTGGAGATTCTCCTCTTTCAAACTCAATAATAGTTCCTACCGGAATAATATCAGTAATTGGATTATCAATCGCAACTGTTGTTAATCCACCCGTTGTAATAACACCTGTGATATTAGTATTTGCCGGTATACCAAGGATATTGTCAACTACTTCGTGACCAATTAGAGTATTTGAATTGGTTGTGAATATAAGGGAATTTGTTCCAACACTAGCCTGAGAGTATAGTTTGGCAAAGTATCTATTTTCAGCACCCTTTAACGATTGAACTGTTAAAGCATATGACTGATCACCACGTAAGAAGGTGAAAGAGTTTGCTGCGTTTGCGCCTAGTAAGGATGTTGAGATAAGTTCATTTGGACCACTAGAGACCAAAGTGTTAACACTAACTGCTTCACTGCTTAGTGATACCCAGTTTCCAATATCAAATGAGGATGTGTTAACAGTTCTTGTGAGGTTGACTGTATTTGGAGATGGTGATGAACTATCTTGGATAGTATCGGTATCTTCAATCTTGATTCTATTAACGATATCTCCGTATAATCTACTCTCCAATAATGCATTACCTTGTGCCTGAATTCCTCCACCAGGAGGAGCATCAAATGTGATTGTTGGTTGTGTAGTATAACCTTTACCGCCTAGCAATCCGTTAAATTCTGTAATAGTTACAGTAACAACTTCGCCATTTGCTATAGTACAACTAGCTTCAGCAGCAATAGCACCAGCAGATGGATTACCACCTGATATCACAATATTTGGCGCAACTACATATCCAGAACCGCTATTCGTAACATTGATTCTAAAAACAACACCTTCTCTATATTCAGTTGCCTGTAGTCTTCCATTGGAAACGCTACCAGTAAATACATCTCCAATAGTAAAATTCAATGCCGAATCTGGATTAAATCCTAGGAATAAAGTATCGTTATCTTCATTCAAAATGAATGATGTAGATGTGTCTTGCTGAATCGCAATGTCACCAGCAAGTGCTCCTTCAATAGATGTTCTGCCAGCAACATCGGGAACAGTGAAAACACTGAAAGGACGTAAAGCAGGAATCTGATCAATAGAAATTTTTCCACTATCTGTAAGTTCTACTAGAGCTCTAGGAACAGCATTGGTGGAGTATGGTTTGTTAATATAAGGTCCGAGATTATTTGTAATAAAATCTTTAACTGCTTTTTGAGTTGGGATCTTACTATCAGAAGCACTAGCACCACCAAGTGTATTGGATGCGTCGAAACCTGTGACAACAACGTCTCCGCCTTTTAGTTTTAGGAATTCAACTTCGGAAATAGTAACTGTACCAGTAAAGGTAATATTACCAGTTCTGTTTTCAATTTTCGCAAACGTACCAACTTTAAAGTCACCAAGTTCGTCAGTACCAGAAACATAGACGCGACCATAATTTTGAGATACCTGCTCACTCGATTCATCTTTAGTGCCACCATTTTCTGGTAGTGCATTGTAGTTAGTACCTGATCCAGCATATTCCCAAGTGTGGGAAGAAGAGTTAACAATAGATGGTCTGTGTAATCTAATTGTTTTTCCAGTCAGTACGGAATTTGATACTGATTGATTATTTGAAACATCAATCAAACTCATTCCTTGTCCGGTGCCATCATCAATTGTTAATTGACCTCCCGAACCGTCAACTGTAACAGCAGCAATACTATCAACAAAATATTCAATGTCTGGATTTGAATTTTTATATCCATCAATTTTAACAATATAATGCTCAAGTGGTTCTCTTCCTAAACCAGCAACAGTCAGAATAGTTCTACCAGTTGGCGTTGCTGATACATTAGATATCGTTGCGATATCAAACTCATATGCGTCTTTTCTAAATCCTATAGCTCTTAACGCATATTGTCCAAAGTTAGTAGCAGAGTTGGTGATAGAACAGTAACCACCAGAATCAGCAAGAACACCATCGGAACAGAAAATAACAAAGACAGAAACTAACTGAGTATAACCATCGTTGACAACTTTATAACCAATGCCACCAAAAGAAACAATCGTGAATGCCGCAGCAACCATTGACTTGCCCTGATTCGGGAATGTTGCTGTTCCATCTAAGTTTAGACCAGGGAACGGGGAGTTAGGTTGCTTAACTTTATCGCCATCAACTTCAGCACCACCACCACCTAAGAAGGAGATAACAGATGCATTCTGAGTATATGGCGATGCTTCGATGATTGGATAGTCATCATAGTCGGCACGAACTGCCATCCTATTATTATTTTGATCATAGATGAAACTATCTGGGTATGTTCTTATTTCAGCAGTATTGAACAGAGTACCATATGTTTGGACAGTTTCTCCTGGTACTACAACACTATTTAAAATGTCATCTAACAACTGCATTTCAGTGTCAATTGTTGAAGCAACATTGGCACACAAAGGATTGCTTGAATATGGTAGAATATCCCAATCTTCAAATGTTGGAATGTCAACAGATGGAACTACCGGATCGAAGATTAAAATTGTTCCATCAGTAAGAGCACTCACAAATGAATGTGCTCCTGTGTAAGAAGAAGAACCTACATTACATGTAATGGTAGTAAGACCACCGCCAGTAGAAACATTAGTAATTTCATGACTTTTTCCACGATTTTTATCTGTTGGTGATGGACTTGCATGATCTCCACCGCCGTTAAATCCACAGTTAAATGTTAAGGCACCTTGCTTAAATGCGATTCTATCATTAGTTGTTGGATTGCCAACAGTACCACTAATAGAAACAGTTACTTCACCTGTTGATGCGTTATAACTTGCTGTTGTTGGTGTTGATTGAATGATAGTTCCATCCGACCAGTTACGCATTGCTTTCTTAGCAAGTTCCGCAACTTGGGTATAAGCATACCTAGTAGATGGCAACTGAGAGCTATCAATACCAACTAATACAGATCCACTAAAATATGTTTCTGCGTTTGATACAATACCAGCATTTCCACCAAGAACCAAATCTCTAACAAGACCACCAAGAATATAGTTAATATCTCTTCTACACTTTCTTTGATGTAGATCTGAAAGACCTAATGTTGGGAAGTTAGTTTCTGTGTTGGTGAGTGCTTGCTCAGCAATCAAATCTCTGTTTCTAGCAATCAAGTATGCCGCATCTAGATATGTTCCAGAAGCATCATTTCCAATGATATCAACATACAGATATGCCAGTGTATCGATTGCTGATTTTACGTCGTTACACGCAGGACTACCCGCAGTTGATGTAATTACAGTGTCGTCAAAATATCTTTCAGATGATGTGAACTCTGGGGTGTATATTGGACTAGATGGTGTTCTATCACCAGTTCTCCAATTACACATTGCAAAAATTGCTAGCTCGCGAGCATACTCAATAGCACGAACTGTTTGAATAATTTCATTTTCAATATAAGAAATTTTTGCGCCAACTACATATCTATCTGCTGCTTCAACAATGTTGTGATTTGATCCAAATTCCAAATCTCTTACGAGAGCATTTAAGAAGTGAATAACATCTTGCTTACATTGAACATCGCCATTACTTCCAGAATTTGTTGACGTTGGAGCACTATATGCTGGATAAATTTTCTGTCCAGCTTCACATTCAATTAGTAAATCTGCTAGTCTTACAATATCATCATTTGCTAGAGTTAATGGTTGGTCGGTTGTTACTACAGCAACACCAGTATTAGAAGTATCATATACAAAATTAGTAACGTTAGATACAGCACCAGAAGATGTAGTTACAGTACCACCACTAACCCAAGTGTTTACATGATCTAATGTTCCGAGATATATGCTGAAAGAACTACCACCAACAGATAAAGAATTTGATTGGGATCTTACAAATGTATGAACAGATTGTGGTAGATGTTTTACCGCATTAGATGTCGAACCAGAAAAACTATGTATTGATTGTGGTTCATGTCTAATAGCATTTGCCGATGCACTTATGAAAGTATGAGCAGAAGTGTCCGAAGAAGTTCCAACATTAATTGTAAACGTTCCATCTTGATGATCAATACCATTAGCAACCGCACTAACGAAGGTATGAGTGCCAGTGTAAGAAGAAGATCCTACATTAATTTCAAATGTGTTAGTAGTTACATTACCGATTTCTAACCAGCGACCTGATGGATAATCGTATTCAGCACGAGGATAAGACTTTTGAACAGTGTTGCCGTCTAAATCACAAGTATATGTGAGAGATCCATCATCAATTTTAACATAATCTCCATTTGAGAAACCATGATTGGCAACAGTTAATGTTACTACGCCAGTTGCTGCGTCATATGGAGCATCAGTTGCGGTATGTTGAGTAGCACCAACGCTAGTAATAGCAATAGACTTACCAGCAAATGGATCTTGTCCAGGACGTGGGTATGTGCTTTGAAGTACGTTTCCATCTAATGCACATGTAAACGTAAATGAGTTATCAGCAAGAACAACGCTACGTCCAACTCCAAGACCATGCTGTCCAACAGTGACTGTCATATCACCTGTTACTGGATTGTAATTAGCACCAGTTGGGGTAAAATACTTATTAGGACCTGAAATTCCAGCATTGATAGTGATGGTATTTTCAGCAACTGCTGTAATAGGCATAGACCTACCAGCAAAAGGATCAATACCAGGACGTGGATAAGTCTTAACTGACTGATTGCCATCCATGTCACATGTGAAGGACAACGAATTGTCATCAATAACAATACCTTCACCAACAGATAATGTATGTGGTCCAACTGTTAAAACAAGACTTCCTGTTGCTGGATCATAATTTGCACCAGAGGGTGTAAACTGCTGATCTGGACCAGAAGCACCAACGTTTACAGTAAATGTGTTTGTATCAGATGCAGTGATAGGTAAAGATCTTCCGCTAGCAAATTGATCCGTATCAGGTAATGCGTGTTCTGTTTGATTGCCGTCCATATCACATGTAAATGTGATGGACTGATCAGCAATCCTGATACCATTTCCTACAGATAATCCATGGTTATTTACTGTGAATACAGTATCTCCTGTAGCAGGATCGTAAGTTACATTTGTTGGTGTAAATTGAGCAGTTGCTTGTCCACCAATATCATATACAGAATAATAATCTCTTTTAAATTGATCATTAATTTTTCCTACTACTTCATCGGCAATAAATTCTCTATTGTTGCGAATGAATGTAACTGCATCTTGATACCTTCTTTCAACTGGTGTTGAAATCGCAAATGTATTTGGTGAGTTGAGGAGTGATAGTGTAACACTTCTGGTGAATGTTTTTACAACTGCGGTTTGTCCGGGTTGAATATTATCATCAACAATTGCTGGATATTTTTTGGGGATTACAAATCTTCTAGCACGACCATCAGCATCTTCTAGAACTTTATAAATTCTCTGTTTGCCGTTCAATGCAGATAGATCTGGATTGGAAGTTGGCATTCCAGCAATAACAATTTCTTCTCCTTCTTTTAAATCGTGAGTATTATTCCTACCTACAAGTTCACTTGTGTAGAAAACAACACCACCAATATCTTCCGAATTTCCAAATGTTTCAAACTGAAAACCATTTTCTGTGATTGATGGATCTCCCTGTTTCGAGAAATCTAACCTAACAATAGGATATGATTCTTCAAAATCTTCGTTGACCGATACAACCTCACCTTCAGCTCTAATTGAAATTAATGAGGTTGAATTAAAAGTTTCAATTTGTGGAGTTGCTTGATTAATATCAATACTAATCGCATCAGTACTATTCCAATTAGGAGATCCTAGTATGGGAAAGAACAAAATGTCCCAAAAAGTTGGAGTATCAATATCATCTGGTGTAATTCCAGCAACTTGATAATAACCTTGCGTAAAGATGGCATCATTAGTATCATCTAAGTACACATAAGTACCAGGTGGAATTATCGATGATGGATCTGAAGTAGATCTAAGTTTATTCTCTCCAGAAGCAGCAGTAATAGTTAATCCACTAATTGCTGCCCCAGTTCCAGCAGATGTGATGTAAGAAAATTGTTCGCCTTGTACAAAAGAACCACTCTTTAGTTCTACATCAATAGATCCAGCAATATATGCGCTAGCACCAATTACATCTTCAAACTTAACATCAATAATATTTGCTCTTGAACCAGTGTTTAATCCAACTACGTCCAATCCATTAGAAAGATTTGACAATCCAGTGTTGCCAGTAAATTCAACACGGAATTGATCTGGACCAAAAATTTGATGTCCAATTGGAAATTTTACACCAATATCGCCATTTACTTCTTTATCGACAAGAATTCTTTGCTTGTCGTCAAAGACCATAGCAAAATCCCAAGTAGAGACCGCATCACCATTAGCATCAATTTTGTCTCTATAAGTAACACCAGTGACATAGTTTTTATCACCAAACTTAAAGATATGTTTGCCGGGGTTATTTGGTCTAATAATAACCAAACGAAGGTTATCACCAACAACTGATGCATCTGGTGGTAGTGAGATGGGATTGTCTTCTACATAATCACCACCAGAAACAATTAATGTTTCTTTGACACCAGGAGTAGACCATGCAATTTGTGCTGCCTTCTTAATGGTTCTAACAGGAGCAACAGCGGAACGACCATCATTTAGATCGGAACCAATTTGTTCTGAAACATAAACACGACCACCAACGTCATTGGTTGCTAGGTTGAGTACGTATTCAGTAGTAGCAATTTTGTCGGATCTATCTCCAAGAAGAGGTGTGATAGAACGAGGATATACGCCTGCGTCTCCCGAATCATTATATCTAAATTCTTCTTCGTTAACTACATGAAAACCAACATGCTTGAAGTTAACTTCGCCATTTGCAACAATACCATCAACATGTTCTGGGCCACTACTTCCAGTTTCTCCAGCATTCAATGCTTGGTAAACATTTGTACCAAAGTATCTAAATGCATTTTCTTGTATAATAATATTTGGTGCCCATAAGATACCAGTATTATTTTGATATGTCTTTAAGTTAGGTGCTCTAAAATTTGTATCTGGAGTAATAAAGTTATCAATATCCAGGTTTAGAATTCTCGCCGTGTCTGAAATGATCGACGTAGAAGTTCTAATAGCACCATTAATATCAAGTTCAAAGTCAACAGTATCAAGTGCGGACTCAGCGGCAGCACCAGAACCGTTACCACCACTAATAGTAACTGTTGGAGCAACACTATAACCACTACCCGGATTGTTAACTGCAATATTAATAACTCGACCGTTAAAAATAAAAGCAGATGCTAGAGCCTGTGTGCCACCTTCCGGAGGTGCTGTGAGTTCTACTAATGGCGCTGCAGTATATCCAGAACCAGACTCGGTAATTGTGATAGTATTAACTCTTTGACCAGTTCTGTTAATACCAACACGAGGTAAATCTGTTTCAGAATCTAGTTGAGTTCTTAAAATTTCTTTTTCAGATGATCCAGTACCACCTCTAATAGTGAGTTCATTATCACCAATAAGTTTTGGATTAACGCCTCTAATTTTTTCTTTATCTGAATTGATATGAAAACTCATGGTCGGTGCGCTCGTTCATCTTTCCTAATTATTATTTAGCGAATTACGACCATGCGATAGATACAACATCTGTCATAGCAATCCATTTAATAGTTGATGTTGTACCTGCTCTCGTAGTATTGTATGTGAAGTTATTTACAGATCCCAAGGGAACAATATCCCACGTTTCTCCTTCTGGAATATCGTCTTTTATGGTTGTTTCTAGGGTTGACGCTATAGATACTGCGCCAGATCCATTACAAAATACCGCACTTTCTAATTTTTTAGCAAATAATGTTCCCGTGGTATTTACAGCAATAATTTGTGCGGTAATAAAATTTATCGTATTATTTTCAATGTTGATTAATGTTCCAACATCATCTAATTGTAATGAACCACTGTTAGATCCACGCAAGATATATTTTATTGCTTTGGAATCACCAAAAAAAGAATTTTTTATTTCTAAACTATTTAATTCTTTGGCGTTTTTGTCTTTATCAATTATTGTTGTTTGATCAATAGAAAATCCACCAAGTGAATCAAACTCTCTTAAATTAACAGGCATTTTACTTGAGGGCGTGTGTGACTACAGTAAATTCTACGGAACTACCAACTAAATGATCAGCGGTTAAAGTTACAGTTGCACGTACTTCATTTTCATCGGTAAAATCAAATGTAGTTGTGAAACCATCCTGTGAACTATTTAGACCACCGTATTCGTTATTGTATATGTCAGTATTGCTTTTATTGATAATTCCATATTCTACCATTGACTTATCTCCTGTTGATGTATTCTTTGAAAGAATAGTACATCGGCAACCATTAGCAGTAACTGTACTATAAAGAACAGCACTACCAATTTCAGCTGAACCTTTGACTAATGTAATTTTTTTAGTTGAGATTATATAATCTGCTAATTCAAATTCTTTTAGTTCAGAATCAAAGATCTTAACGCCATCATATGTTCCAGTACCAAATCCAATGTTGTAGAAAATATCACCAGTGTCTTGGAATCTTAAAATTGGGTCAACATTTAATCCGGATGAAAGACCTAACTCTAATGCGGTTTTATTGCTATGAATAAATGTTTTTGTCGTATCAGTATTATCAATAGTTGTTGACGCATTATCAAGTGTTAGAAGAGATGAAGTTAGTTCAAACTCGTTACTAGTTACAGATCTGACAATATCAACTGTGTCAAAATCAAGTGCTGTTGCCGTAAGTCTTAATGTATTGTTATTGTCATTATAGAAGTATAAAATATTTTCATTTGATCCAGGAGAAAGTTCTGGTATAATATAAGTATTCTGATCAACGTCTTTAACTCCACCAAGAGAACCCCAGTTAACTCCGTCATAACCTTCAAACTGAAGAGCAGACGTATTAAAACGAACAGAACCTTGATCCGGTGATCCTCTATCAGCATCTGCTCCCGATGGAAGAACCAGTGTTGTATTAGTATTAATTTTTACTTTTTTGCCACTGTTTGGCGATATTAAAATATCACTAATAACAGAGGAGATTACATTTTCAGAAAGTTTTAATTCATTGTTAATAACAATAGGACTAGAACCAGTTGGATCAATTCTAACTTCTTCTACATCTTCAAATACAATTGGTCCTACAGCTAATTGACTGTAAATTAATGTGGCATTACCATTTAAAAATGTACTTCCTGTTGTGTCAACTGGAGGGGATCCTGGTCCACCTGTAGTTCCTCCTACTTGAACTTCGTATAAATTATTTTTCCATTTCAGATAAGTTCCGGCAGTAACTGGAGTATTTGCGTTCCAATTAACAAAATTTGGCGCTGACGTATTAACAGAACTTTGCGTCTTTACATTTACAAATTCTAAAGAATTTGGTGTAACGTTTATAGTGTTGATATCATCATTAATAAAATATAAAGTATTGTCATTTGCTCCAACAGTTTCTTCTGCTTTAATATAGGTGTTACCGTCTTGGTCTCTAACACCTCCAAGAGAAGACCATGCAGTTGTTGTTGCGTTGTAACCTTCATACTGCTGACTTTCTGTATTGAATCGGATCGATCCATTTTCAGCTAATAATGTTGGTCTCTCTGCTGTAGTACCAAAAGGAATATTTAAAGATGTAGTTGTTGGAATCTTTACTACTTGATCTACTGCTGGTATGATGTTAATATCAAAACCAGCTTTTGATGAAATTGTATCTTCTTCTAAATGTAATTTTTCGTTAAATTCTGCGTAAGAAGATGTTTTGAAATATCCAGCACTATCGATGTTACCGTCAGTATCTACAGTAATTTTATCTTTAAAAGCAATATCTGTAGAACTTAAAGTTAAAGAATCAACAGCAGTAACTACAATATCTGTAGCAGAATTAATTTCTGGTACATCAATATCTGTTGCTACAATACTAACTGCGGTTAAAGTTCCTGTAAGAGCTTGATTTACTGTATTAACTTGAGAACTTACTAATGTAGGAATGGATACAGTTGAGGTTTCTACTTCTGTATTAAAAACATTTGTTGATGTTATGCTAGATACATTGAAAACTAAACCAGAACCAAATGTTCTTGGGTTATTACTATCAATAGTAATAGAAGCTTCTTGATTATCTCCTCCACCCATGTTAGGATGATTAGTACAGTAGTAGTATAATGTAGTAGGAGTGTTTTCGCTAATAGTAATAGATAAGACTGTTCCTACTCTAGTCACTCCTTCTGTGTATTCACCACCAGAGAAATTTGCTGTAAGTGCTCCAGTAGCTGTGGCATTTCCAGATAATGTAATTTGAGTTGGTCCGTCTACACTAATAACAACTAAAGATGATGGAATCGCTCCTGCACCAGTAGCATTTACTAGCATACCTGGTAGAATTCCTGTGCTGGAATTTAATGTCATAACTGCGGATCCTGCAGTTACTGATCCAGATATAGAAGACACTAAACTTGGAGCATATATCCCATCTCTAAAAGCACTTAGTGTAAATGGATGATCACCTGGATATGTAATTTCAATGGTGTCTCCAACAAAGAAAGTTAAATCTGGTGTAGTTACACCATCAATTTGATATCTGTTTTCTGATCCTACGGCACTGAGTGGATATACATTCGTATTATCTTTTACCAGACTTGTATCTTGGAATGATCCTCCGTCAGCAACAACTACAGATGTAATATTTGAACCATCATCGATAACTTCTAATACATCAACTAATGCTCCATCAGATGATACACCTGTCACAGTAACTACAGTATTACCACTTGCTCCTATAGAAGCACCACTTAATGTTACGGTATCATTTGCTTGATAGTTGTATCCATAATCACTAAATGAAATATTAACAGCAAGTACAACGCCATTTTCATCAAACGAAACGTCAAACAATCCCCCAATACCATTTCCTGATGTTGAGGTTGGTGCCACATTCGATACTGAACCATTAGCAGTTCCTCCGGTAGAAGCAGTAGTAACTTCTGTGTCTTCAATTGCTCCTCCTTGTACCTGAACTTGATCTGATGTAGTTAATGCGCCAAGAGAAATTGCTGGATTAAAAGTTAATGTCTGTACTTGAATACTAGTAGCAGCATAACTAATACTCTGAATTAAATTTGATGGATTTGTAGATAAAACATCGCCTACAGCATATCCAACTCCACCATTTGTTATGGTAACTGAACCAACAGATCCTAAAGATGAAATTGTATATTGAAGATTTGTTGCTGGTTCACCATATGGTGGAGTTATTGTTACTGTAATTGAACCAGCAGTTGTTGGAGTGTCAGATAAAGCTAGAACATAAGCTCCGCTGTCTCCATCAATACTTAAGGTAATCGTTGTATTAGCAGCAAGAACAGCAGTTCCACCAGTTTTTGTTATGGTAGAACCATTAACAAATTGATTATATTGTGCTTCCGTTATAGTAACTGTAGAAGATGGTTCTCCTTCTTCGGTAGCAATTGTTAGTGTAACTCCAGTTACTTCTGGTTTAAGACTAAGAACTTCCCCTACAAGATACCCATCTCCTTTAGATGTAAAAATTAGGGTTGAAGTATCGATACTACTTGGATCATTTGATATAACATATGTCGCTCCACTTCCCCCACTTGTTTGAGTGATGTCATTTTCATCAATATATGTCATCGTGCTGGTATCTGGAGAGAGCACATCTCCATTTAAATATCCAGAACCAGATTGTGAAATTGTAACTTCTGTGACATATCCCGTGTTGTCTACAACTACTGTTGCTACAGCTCCAGAACCATTTCCCCCGGTAAGACTTACATCATCATAACTATTTTCTACGTATCCACTTCCAGCATTACTTATAGATCCTACAATATCCGGAACTGTAAAATTAACTAATGTGGAATTTTGTGGAGCAGATCCACCGGTAAGTGTAACATTAAAATATTGACCAGATGCTAATCCAGAAGCGTTTGTAGTTACTGAACCTAAAAATGCTTCTACTACAAGTGTAGATTCGGATCCACTACCACTGCCACCCGTAAGAGGAACTGCTGTATATGTTCCTGATCCGTAACCACTTCCTCCACTAGCAATAATAGTTCCTGCAGTATCTAATTCATTTTTAATGACATATAAGTCATTATACGCACTAACTTGAGAACTTGAATATTCAAAGATCTTTCTTGATCCAGAAACAAAAGACAGAACATTTAAGTCCGACTTAAACAAACCAAGAGAGTTATCACTTATAAAAGAAAGTGATGGAACATTTTTGCTTCCATCCCCAAGTTTTAAATTTCCTGTAGATAAATCGGAACCGCCTGCAGCAATATTAAATACTTGAGATCCAATATCATTAATTTTATTCCTTTGTTGTTCAAAGGTATCTGTTCTAGCGACATTAATTGCTGGCATTTTTTATTAGCTCTCTGAGTAGGGATTTGATTTCAGAAACTTCATCCTTCAACATATTTATGTCGTCTAACGCGGAACTAAGGTGTTTTGATTTGCGTCTAGATTCTATGGCAGAATCGTCCAAACTAATGATGGCACCTGTGGTCTCATCTCTGACGAGACCATCATGACCTTCTACTTTAATATAACTCATATGCGGAAATTAGAATGCTGCTACTGCTCTAATGTCTTGAATCTTAGGAACGAATGATGGATCTACTCCTTTCATAACAATTTTAACCGCAAAAGATGAAAACTCTGGCAGATTCGACACACTGTAAGTAATGTCTTGATATGATGATTGTTTTTCTACTACTGAAGAAATTGTATTTTCTGGAGCAGCAATCACTAGTGAATCTGGAGATCCATCTTCGTTAAAGTATACCCAATTGATATCTTCAAAATTTTCTTGACTTGAAGATTTTTTGAATTTGTAAAGAACCTGAACATCATTAATATCTTTAGAATTTAATGTCAAGTGAACATCAATAGCAGTCGCTGGATTGTTAATCACAACTTCCTTTGTAACATATTTTGCTGTGGTAGAACTATTCTTAGAAGTATTATCGGAAACATATGTTATTCCGTTTGCATAAGTTATTGTCTTAATTTCTAAGAATCTTGCTTCAGCATCTACTTGATTTGGATACTTTACGAAGTCTCCTACTCTGAAGATATCAGCAAGTTGATCATTTACAACAGAATTTCTATTGTATATTATATTGTCAATAATTCTTCCAGTGAAGTCATCTGCCAATGGTTGTGTATCAGTTTTGAGTTCTAGTTTCTGAGTTTTGTTATTCCAAATAACCGCAGTTCCACTAATAATGTTATCGTATGATTCTAGAATATTAGATGGATTTCTAGCAACCATAGTTGCTGAGTCAGGAATATCAACAAATACTTCAATTGGGTTGGTACTAATAGTAGCAGCTGGAACAACTACACCATTAACAGTTTCGATTAACGTTGGTTGATTTCCTAATGAAACTCTTTCTCCTCTCTTGAAGAATTGACTTGTTTTAAGTCTCACGTAAGCGGTAGAACCATCAACTCTAGCAATAGTACCAACTGCTTTTGAAGTATATCCTTCGATAGCTTGGTTGTCTTGAATTTGACTGCCACCAGTATTTCCTATATTAAATTTATAGATTGGGTAAAACTCAATGATTTGATCTCTTCTTCCGTATCTATCTTCCTGTCCAGTAGCAGATTCGATTCTGTTTGACACAGTTTTGACACTTGCTGTAGAAAGATCAATTACTGGAGAGAGGTAGGAAACAGTAGATGAAAGAGACAATTTATATGTTAATGAAGTAACATTATTCAATGTTTCATTAATATCAGAAGCAATAAACTTTTGATTCGTAAAATAATGTGGTTCATTCAAAAATGTCTTTTCATAATCTGTTTGGGAATATGATGTGTAATTATTTGTTGAAGAATCTACTGGAACAACGTTTGTTGTTTTAATCGAAGAACTCAACTTAGTTCCACTAAATGATAAGTATTGAATTTGTGGATATAAAATTTCATATTTTCTATTGTAAGTAGCATATACTACTTCGCCGCCACCTTCGATATTTCCGGAAGCAGCAATAGTCGATGTGATATTATAAGTATCAATTCCGCTATTTGTAACTTGGAACAATTTGCTATTTAAAACATCAGAAGTCACACCACCAGTCTCAACTGCTCCTTTGAAGAAAACATAAGAAGATCCAGAAGTTTCAAATCCATTATCTCTATGTGATACTTGAATGATGTTGTTATTGTTTCTGAATAGTTTTGAAGTTGCGTTTGTATTGGATGTAGCGTTAGTATTAAATGGATTCTTAGATAACAACTCATAACCCAAAGATTCATTTGTTAGTACCAACTCTGCAGTTTTGGCGATATTAAATTCTGCTCTGTATAGAGTAAACTTGACATCTTCAAAATTGTCTTCTGTCCAGTTATCTACATTTTGTGATCTGTATACTGAACCAAGAGAAGGTTGTGTCGTGATAACAGTGCTTGTCGAAATATCAACTTCTCCAAGTCTGGATACCCAAATTTCGTAATCAGTTGAGTCAGTTTCAATTGCCATAGCATACTCTGTATCATTTTGTAGATATACAGGATGCTCAAATTCAAAATGCGTTGGAACAGTAGAATCTGTGAGACCACTCTGGTCCACTGCTACACCCATTCTAACAGCTGGACTATCAATCTCTATATCAGTCTCGATTATCGCTCCTCCAGCGCCGTTACCGATGCCTTTAATGACGACAGATGGTGGTTCTGTATATCCAAATCCATTCAGACTAATTTCCGTGTTATAGAGTTTGCCATCGGATACTTCCACTCCAGCAGTGGCAACAGATCCACCAGGAAGTTGTGGACTTTCAATAGTCAAAATTGCGTTAGTGTAATTCTGACCAGTAGATGTAATTCTGATATTTGAAACTTTACCACTGTCCTTTGCGACTGTTAAAACACCAGACTCTCCCTTAGTATTGTTTCTAAGAGTTACTGATGGCACTGAAAGTTGCTCGTTTTGATTAAACGAACGACCATTGTGATTATTCAGAACGAGAGTATATACTTGCTCGTTTGTTAATAGGAATCTACCAGAAGAAGATGGAATTAAATCCACACCATTCTTGTCAATAATTTTTTCAACTGGACCACTTGCGGCAGAAGTAGTTCCTGTTACATTTTCTCCTTTAGTAACATAAACATTCCCATTTGCGAAAAATTTGATATATGTAAATGGTGATAGAATTTTTTCTGTTCCAGGAATAATATTTTTACCTGGTTTGTCAGAATCTACATTAGTTAAGTATACTTTAACTGGAACTTTATTGCTTTTTTTATTAAAGTAAAGATCAATACCAGTAGTAAATACTCCACCATCATAATTTTCAACTTTGAATGTTTGAGCAAGTGGATTTGGTCTTACTGGATTATCTGTATTACTATCAATAAATTGAACACCTTCATTTGCTTTAAAGAAAGATGGCTTAGTGGAAATAATACTAACAGGATTTTCTGGTAAAATGCCTGTAGCATAATACTTAACTTCAGCATATGTAGACACTGTTAGTTTATCAGCATCGCTATCGCTTGAAGTAAACCTGAAAGTCTTAACTCCTGTTGTAACTCTTACTTCTTCAGAATCTGTATCATAATCAACAGTATCAACATCGCCACCCCATGTAGCATTTTGCTCCGGAGCAAAACCTGCAGGTAACAAGATTAGTCCACTAGCATTACCATCGTTATCTGTAGTTACAGTACCGTTAAAAGCTGATAGTGAATTACCAGCAATACCAGTAAATCTAAGATCAGGATTTACCCAACGACTAATATCTCTACCTTCTAAGAATACTGAAATATTAGTATTTGGTTTTAGTCTGCTAATTACAAACTTAACGGGTTGACTTCTAGCAAAAAATTGTAAAGAATTCGATACAGAATTTCCTCTAACGATAGAAGATTGTACTCCTTTAGCAACATCATTATTTTGTGGACTGATGTTTGAGGAACTTGAAACAGAAGCATTACTTACAGAAGACTGAGACTCTAATGAATTAATTTGCCCTAAAGAATTGATAGATGTAAATGATGGGGAAGATCCAACCCAGTTTACAACAAAAGAATTGTATAAACTTGAGAAACTTTCTTTTACATCTTGCTTAGCAAGAAAAATCTTATATAGATCAGTGTTTGTATCTACTACAAGAGGTTCTGTCGATTGATCATACCATTGATCAATACTTGGAGATACAGTAGCATCACCAACATACTGTAAAACAACAAATGGATTTGGATTTAGTGTTTTTGAAGCAAAACTATTACCTAATAGATTTAAACTGGTATAAGGTAGGGTGATGATATCACCAGATTTTTTATATCCAGAAACAAATCTTTGATCTTCTCTGGTGTTAAGTTCTTTTAGGAAAAGAGAATCTTCTTTAGATTGGGGACGTAGTACTGACTGTTGAGAATCAATAGCACATTGATAGTCTAGTGATACAAGATTTCCTGATCTATGCGATTCAAAATTATCAACTAAGAAACCTGATTTAAATCTATCTAAACCAATTTCATCTTTTACTTGCATGTTTAGAGCTTGCTGCTCTAAAATACTAAGTGTAGTATAATACTCAAGACGTTCAATGCGTTTCTCTAGTTTACCAATATCGCGCATTGTATAACGACGGTTATCAACCGAAGTAATTCTTACATCTTTGCTAGTTTGTGTAAACGCAGGAATATAAGCATAGAATAAAGCAATCGCATCATCGATTGGATCTGGTTTGGTTGGATTTAGTGAAGAATTTCCTTCCTTTACAATGAAGTCTCCATTTTTGTTTAAGAATATTCCGTCAATTCTATCAAGATACTGTACTTGACTGAAAGACATTGTGTATTCTAAACCAAGATCTGGTGCTGGTGTAGCAGCAATTACAGATCCTACTCCAGCAAACTTACCTACACTTTCAGAAAGAGAGGATTGGTCTTGGAATCCAGCAATAGTTGATGTAGAATCAACCTTAGGTCTAAAGTCCAGCAAATTTTTTAAGTTTACAATTCCGTATACAGAAGAATTGAATGAAGGAATGAGGTCTTCGGTTACACCTGCTTCATGAATATAACTATCAATTGTACAGAAGTCTCCTTGAGACTGTTCAAAGTAATCAAAAGCAATTACAAGTTGACCTGTAGTTTGTTCTTTTCCAGGTTTTAATACAATACGAGAAACATCATATACGGTATCTCTTTGTCCATTATCAAACGTAAAT
>Ga0098051_1000210_pt1 | contig 23314 bp, 29 predicted proteins | sample 14BtaG_FD_77069 | JGI IMG/M metagenome (GOLD analysis project Ga0098051, IMG submission 77069) | Marine viral communities from the Subarctic Pacific Ocean - 14B_ETSP_OMZ_AT15311_CsCl metaG | ecosystem: Environmental > Aquatic > Marine > Oceanic | place: Pacific Ocean | collected 2015-01-18 | reverse complement strand
TCTTCAGGAGATAGAACATTAAAGTATGACCAGTGAGCTAACTCATGCACTACAGTTAATGATGGTGCTTGATTAGTTGGTATCTTTTCCCATTGTCCAGTAGCTGTTAACATTAGCTGCCCTCTATCTTCTTCAAGCAGTCTTTCACTTGTACTCATATTAGGATCAAAATCTTTTTGAGCAACATTAATAGTATTCAACATATTATCTGGTTGCATAGCATTAGGACTTATTGTTGCTCCTTGTATTGCTGTAGCATTTTTTACATTACGACCTACATTCTGAAAAACATTCCAATGTGGTAAGAATTGTACATTAAGATTGTTAAGTATATTTCTTACTATTTGTATGTCTTCTTTTGATTGACCTTGTAATATGTTTTCTATTTGTACTATTGATTCTTCTCTTGTATTTGGATTTACTCTTCTCTCAGGAAGTCTTGCATATAAAGCTGCTTTAGTATCTCCTAACCAATCTTGATTCTCACCCCAGAATCTCCAATCTGATTCTTCTAATTTATCTACAATACGATATGCCATTGCCGCATTGTTTAAATCACCAGTCATTCCAAAAGTGTAAGCACTTGTTCCAGTTTTATCTTTAGATAAAAACCAATCAATTAAATTAACACCTTGTGCTTCTTCACTTATTGGTCCTTTTAAATCAGATAAATCTACAGCTATCTCTGATAATTCTTGATGATTATAAAAAGATTTAACAGGCATAGGTTTACCTGACAATGTATTGAATCCAGATTGTATATCTAATTTAACTACTTCATCTTTTACATTGTATGGCATGAATGCATCTAATGCAGATGATCCTTTTGTACCTTCAGGTACAAAACCTACTTCCCAGTTTTCTCTACTTTGTTTACCAAGTAATCTATCAACACCTTCACCAAATTGTTTTTGTGCTGGTGTCTGTATACGTATCTTACCTTCTGCATTTCTAATAGCAATAAGCATACCATCAGGTATTGCTATTGGATTAGAATCAGATTTAACATCTGCTTTAGGTTTATCAGGAGTCTGAGCTTTTACTTCTGGTTTACCTTTTTTCTCTATAATTTCACTTAATATGTTTTGTGTATCGTCATCTGCTTTTTGTACTATATCTAAGAATTGTCTTTCAGCTGCATCATCAGTAGCTTTTGTTTGTAGTCTAGCTAGTGTTGCTTGATCTGCATCAGTACCTTTACCTGCAGCAATCTTCTTTTCTAATACAGATATTGTTTTTGCATTTACATCATCTTGTGATGTATCTACTTTTGTTTTAGGTGCATCATTAACATTAATAGGATCTAATCCTTCATTTGCTACTTTTACTGCACGTAAGTCTTTATATACTTTACCTCTCTTACCTTCGCCTGCTGATGGTAAGTAGTATCCTACTTCTCCTAATTTTAATTCTTCGCCATCATTTGTCTTAACTGTCTTTTTAGAAATAGACTTAAATCTAATTGCACCTCTAATACCTTTTGCTTCTGCACGAGCTTGTAACTCATCAAACATAAGTTCAGATTTAACTGGCTTACGACCAAGGAAAGATCCTTGACCCCCACCTTTACGTAAGAAACTTTGTACTCTACCTAATGCCTTTGAGTTATCTGGCTTTGTTACAATAACTCTACCTGCACCTTTAGGTAAAGGATTGTCTGGACTATCTCCTGAGAATGATCCTAATCGTGATGATACTTGTTTAACTGTTTTTGTTTTTAGAATAGCTTGATCAAGTAACATCTCACGATACTGTCTTTCCATTTGTCGTAAGTAATAACCACTAGCTTCTGGATTTCTTGCTTTAATCGATGCTAGTTTCTTTTGTACTCTGTCTTCTAGTATCTGTCTTTGCTCATCATCAAGCATACTGTAGTCTAGCTTCTTAGGTCGACCACCTTTCTTAACATCTGATTTAGCTGCTACAATATCAACACCTTCTTTTAATGTATCTTCTGGATCAACAGTATTATTGCCAATAATTTTATCATGATAATTTAAAAGCTTTTGTTTATTCTCTGTAGATATTTGTGATTCATCTAAGGCTTCAATCTTTTGTCTCCAGTGTTTAGATAAGTCTGCAGAATCTATTGCACCAGATTCTTCCATCCAAGAGTCAGCCATCTTAATATAAATGTCTTCTACCTCTTCTTCTGTAAAAGCTTCTTGTGATACTGTTTCTTTTTCTGGAGTAGTATCTGTTTCTACTTTCGGAGTTGCACCTTCTGGCTCAGGTGTTTCTTTCGTAAGCATGATGATAGCTTCATCAATGTCTTCTACTGTTGTAGCATTATCTATTTTGTCTTGTATATTTTTATAATCTTGTATTTGTTTTTGTAATTCTATTTGTGCATTGGGATCAGCTGTATCTGCAAGCTGTTGTTCCAATTTACTAATAGCTTCAGGAATACGTTTAATGGATCGTAATGCAAATAGTCGTTTATCTATTGCTGATTTCTGTGCATCATCAACATCAGGAAAATCATCTGGATTTGTATTGATATCATCTACTGCTTGTGATGTTGCATCTATCTCTTTATCTATAATAGGTTTTGCTTCATCAGCAATATCATCTGCACGTTGAGAGAATGCACCAAAGCCACTACCTTTATTAGTTTCTCTACTTGATAAAACTTTGTCTACACCTTTACCAAACTTACTTGCATCACGTACAGCAAATCTACCACCTGCACCACCAAAGCCTGCACCAAAGACTGCCCCTGCTGCACCAGACAATGCTGTTGTTTGTAGCAATTCAGTTTTATTAAAACCTTCTTGCTCACCAATAGCCATGTCTCTACCTTGTTCAATAGCATTAAATGTTGCACCAACTCCTGCACCAGCCATACCTTCTACTAATGCACCTTTCTTTGCACCAGCTACTAATGCTGCTTTCTTCGCAGCTTTCTTTGTTGCTCCTGTTGCTAATGCTTGTTTCGCTGCAGCCTTACCTACCTTTGCACCTGCACCAAAACCTATAAGGTTGAGAGGATCAGCAATAACAGAAGCTGCGAGAAAACCTAGCCTACTCATCATTCTATCTTCATCATTCCAAAAGTTAGGAAGTTTATTAAATGCTTTTTGTAATGTCTTTGTAGTTTCGTTGTCTGTGTATCCACCAACAGACTTGGCTAATTCGTAACCTGTACCTAGAGTGTTATAGTTTTTAAAGTATCTATCTGCTAAGAATACATTGACTGCATCATCATCATCCTCGATGTTATAACCCATGTATGAGTCACCATAGTGATCACGTAACAATCCTAGAAATCTAGCATCCTTAAGTATCTCGTGTGGCTCAAGGTTATCTATATTAAAATCACCTGAGTTATTGTTTACTTCGTATGGTTTGTTTTGAGAGTCTCTCTCTACACTTGTTGATCCAAATGTAAAATCTATATTCTTATGTTTAGTCGCCACTCCAGTTCTCCAGTTTCTGTTTGCTTAGAAATACAAGTAATGGAATAGTGGTGTTCGTGTCGTCCTAGTCTGCAAATTTTCCATAAGATTCAGTAAATTCTGGATATAAACCTGAAGCCTTTAGTGACTCTACTACTGCATCGTAAGTTACATTAGTTCCATTTAATTTATTTAATCTTTTTATTTCTGCTTTTATTTTTTGCTTTAATTTAGCTTTTTCTGATAATATTCCCTTTGTACCATCAATCTCATCAATGATAGAAGTAATGTTTTCATTAAACCATTTAAAAGTTTGTGTATTAGTAGCTGTTTGTTGATTTTCTTCTTTCTCTATCTCCACTTCAGGCTGTATTGATTGTATTTGATTCTCTATTATTCTATCTAATTGTGCCACCATATTTAATACTAACTCATATTCTTTATCTGAGTCTGGATCAGTAATATTTTCTTGTATATTTTTTTGCATCTCTTCTAATGCTTTAGTTAATTGTTCCTGTAACTTTAATAACTTATTTGTTTTATCTATGCCTGTCTCTGTTCCATTAACAATCATACTTACTTGTTCATCAAGGTAATTTTTCATTGATGATAAACCAGCTTCAGTTGTTTGTGCATTATCAGATGTACTGTCAACAGGGTTATTCTCTGGATCAAGATAATAAGGTTTATCAGAATCAGTTAATCCATTTACAAAAGTAGTTCTAAATTGTGTTTGTGTTTGATAATCTTTACCATGTTGTTTTTCCCATGTAGCAAAAGCTGTACTACCATCACCATCTATCAATCCTAACTCTGCTGTTAATCTAGGAATATCTTCTGGTCGTATATAATATTTTTGATTAATCATTTGTAAGATTGGTAAATCTCTTTGTGGATAATCTGCAGCAGTTGCGACTATAAAGTTAGTCATGTCTTTTGTATTGTTAGTGATAGTGTTGCCTGCTGTTTCCAACACTGACTTATCTTTCATGTCACCATAAGTTTTATTTTCATAAACAATTTGTTTTAGAAAATCTAATTCTTGAACACTCATATCTTCTGCATCAAAACCATAAACTTCACTTAATAATCTTCTTGTCTCTTCTTCATCTGCTTGAAGAAAACTTTCTAACAAACCTCTATTAGTATTAACATCTTTTATAAAAGCCTGTTGTAATCTAGCTTCGTGTTCAGCTAATACTGCTTTAGCTAATTCAGGATTTACACCTTGCTTTTCTAAGTTTTGTTTTACTACAGACATACTAGCAGTTGGACTAATACTATTGATAACAGTCATTGCTTCTGAATTTTTAGATTTGTCTGCACCAGTTTGATTAAACTTTGCTAACTCTGCTTCTGCTCCTGCAATTATATCTTGGTTTCCATCTGCTGTTAGAGTTACTGAGTTCATTACAGCTTGAACAGCAAGCTCATGATTATAACCAACTTCTTTCAACGCTTCTTGATATAACCTAGAATATAAATTTGATTGTTGTTGTTGTACTTCCATTGTTTTTAAGAATATATCTTGATCCTCTTTGTCTTTTTTAGTTTTATGATAAGCAATAATATCTAAGGCACGAGAAGGATTAACATCTAGTATCTTTAAAAATTCTTCTACTTCTGCGTCACTAGCATTGTAATTAAACTCTCTATACTGCTGGATAATATCTTCTTTAGATTTTATATTTGTAAGTCTTTTAGACTCTACTGTGTGTTCAAATAATAATGCATCTTGTGTTAAGTCTTGTAATGCTTGCTTTATTGATATTTTTCCTTCTTGAGCTTGATTAATTTTAATCTGCATTTCTTGAGGAAATAATAATTTATTTTGATTAAGAGTTTCTAATGCTTGTTCATTACTTAATTCATTAGCTTCAACATCTAATTGTAGTTTCCTAAATACTAATGCTGACTTTTTTCTCTTTTCAGCAAAATCAAACTCTCCTGAGTCTAAATCTAATAAAGCTTGATCAAGACTAACTTCTTTTAATTCTACATCTAAATTAGATAATGCTACTTTGTTATCAAATGTTGTATCAGAGAATTTAAAATTTAAAGCAGCTTGATCATTAGCTATTTCATTTCCAATAATAGTTTGATCACCTTGTGTTGTTGTTTGTTGTAACTGTGTATTCTTTTCATTTTGTACAAATACATTTTGATCACGTTGTTTCTTTACAGCATCTGTAAAATTACCACCAATACCAAACTGACTTGCATAGGCATCAATAGATTTATCATCAAGAGTAGGGAATCTCTCCAGATGTTTATACATTGCATCTTGTCTTGCGAGGATTGTTGCTTCTTTTTCTTTCTCTCTATCCTCCATGCCTTTACGCATAGATCCATAGTAATCAAATATACTTGCCATACTTACCTATTGTTTAAATAATTTACTAAACCACCTTCAGTTTCAACACGCTTAGGTTTACCATAAAGTAAATCATCTAATGCTGATCCGAATGCACCTGCCGCAGAAGACGCTGCATTACCTGCAGAGGCTGCCGCATTACCATAACCTGTTGATGCACCAGTGTAGGCTGTAGGATTTACTGATCCTATTGTTGATCCTAATGCGTTGATGCTAGAATCATATATACCTCGCTTCTCATCGATGGCTCCAGTACGTGATTGATTAAATAAGTTATCTCTGTTTTGTAAGAATTGTAATGCTTCATCATATGATGATGTGTAAGCTTGATCGTATAACTCTGATCCTTTGTCTGCTAATTCTCGTTGAGCTTGTACAGCCATTGTCGAATTGTCTAATCCTCTATTAATTAATTCTGCCTGACTTAAACTTCCTGCACGAGATAAAGCTTTGTTGGCACTATCCATCTTTGTTCTATATCTTCTGCCTTGTTCAGCAGCAATGTCTGCATCAGATACTATATCTCTTGCACCTAATTCTTTTTGTACATTGTCTAAGACAGCTTGGTATTCATAAATTTTATTTAGAAGATTACTTCTTACACCTTTTTCAATACCATACTGTTCACCAAGCATTTTTGTTTGTTGATCCAATGCTGCTACTTGTGCATCTGTTAATCTTTCATTTAATGCTGCTGCTTTATCTCCTGCTTTTTTGGAGCTGATAGCTCCAAAAATATTAAGACCAGTAGATAGAATACTTCCCCAACTCATATATATATACTCCCAAAGTTTCTTGTTCCTGTGTTACTTCTTACTGGTCTACGAATGTATTCGATCTTTCCAGTAAATCTATTTTTTACAGGAATCATATCATAGACTCCTGATAAAGCTGTGTTACCAAATGAACTAGGATTAGTCGTTACATCTGGATCTGGTGTTGTTGTTTTATTTGGATCTCTGTCTGGTCCCTCGTATGGTTGGTTTGGTCCTGACTGATATCTATCATCTACACCATCACCATCTGAATCTATAAAATCTCCTGTAGCTGTATCTGATCCTATTAATGTACCATAACCTGAAGTCTCTCCTTGCTCCGTTGTATCTGTTCCCATTTGAGAGCTAGTAAATGTATTAACTTGTCCCGTATTATTATCTGATCTACTGTCTCTTACTCTTTGTGCTTCATTTACAAATTGATCATATGCTAATTGGTTTTCATTTAATGTAGATAAACCTGTTAATCTTCTTAATAATAATGGATCTTTAAACATATTTAAAACATTAGCTCTTGGGTCAGTAAACTTAGTGTCTTTTATTTTTTGTGCTTCTGCTTGAAATGCAGCTTTATCTGATGGTGATAATGATTCAACATAAGATTTTAATAAAGCTTCTGCTGTTGAAGAGAAACCAGCTTCTCTTGCTGTGCCTGCATTTTTGTTTTGTGTTGCTATTCTAAATAAATTTAATGCATCTTTCGCACTAATATCTGATACACTTTTATTGTTACCTGCAAGTATCTCATTACCTGTCTGTGTAGTTCCCTGCATGTTAGCAAAGTCTGATCCAAAATATTCACCTGCATTTATTTTCGCTATTATTTTGTCTGCTTCATTTCTAAGAGATGTAGGTAATTGATCATAGCCTGACTGTGCCTTAAACTTTAAAACTAATGCACGCTTTTCTTCCATTGTTGTATTCTTCTTTGCATCATCTGGTAAGTCTGTAGTATTTTCATCACCAAAAAGTGTAGTAAAAATATCATCCTCACCATCGGTATTATTATTATTTTCTTCTGGAGGAGTTATTGTTACAGTTTGAGCATCTGTTTCATTGTTACCTAAAACATTTGTTGTTGTGGTAACTGTGCCATCGTTATCTGTTTCTGTCATTGTTCCACCCTTATTATCATCAGGGTTGAAACCACTTGTCTTTCTTCTTTCTTCTGGAGGAGTATAGCCTGCACCCATGTATCCTTGGTTAGCTGCATCCTCATATACAGATGTATTAGGTTTTTTATTATCGTTATTATTGTTAACTACTGTTGATCCGCCTGCTTCATCTGCATTACCTTTACTACTAGTGTATGAAGTTCCAAAAGTAGAAGCATCAACACCTCCTCCTTTACTTCCACCTTTATTATCATCACCTTGATTAGATGAAGATGAAGAAGATGAAGAGGAGGTATTTCCTGTACCTCCTGCAGTGTACCTTTTCCACCAAGACATATTAACTTAAGCTAATGGTGGATACTGCTGCTACTCCTAATTCTAAATTAGCTGATGAAGAATCATTTGTTACGATAACCTGTAGTCTTTTCGATGCTGTTGTAGCATCAATAGATACAGATGATCCAAAGGTTACATCTGCTTTTGTTGCTGATATAGCTTGTGAAGTTCCTATAGCTACACCATCAACAGCTAGTTGTATTGTGCATGTACCAGTTGAAACGATTGCAGTTAATCCATCTATTCTTACATTCTCTTTCCATAATCTTTTGATTAGGAAGGTTGCATTGGATACTGATCCTTGAAATAAAGGAAATGTATGTGTTGCAAATAAAGGTGGTAATTGTGCTGTAGGAATTTTAGCTGCTGAATCTAATGAAGCAACACCTGAAGCTGCACCCATAAATGTTTTAGGTACAAGTGATGTTACATCTACACTACCATACTCTAACGCTGTACCTGTACCATTTACTTTTAATACTTGTGAAGCATTAGAAGAAGTAAATGTTGGTATGCTAGATGTAGGGTTAGTAGAGATAAAGGTTGTACCATTATAAAATTTTAATTGGTTAGGTGTTTGTGATGTATCTAACCATAAGTCACCTGCTGCTGGTGCAGATGGTGTAGAGGAAGATACTGTAAGTTTTGCTTTAGCTGCTAAACCTGTTGCTAAGGATGCTACCTTTGCTTGTGGTATTTCATTATCGGCAATACTTAGTTTAGTAAAATCAATTAAACCTGTTGTAATATCTGTATACTCAGAGGTAGTCATTAAACCTGTAAGAGTAGCCGTTGATGTATCTTCTACTTTTAAAACAGAGACAACATCATTGTTAACAAGGTTACTTGTAAAGGTAATAGAGTTGTTAGCATCAGATGATGTATAGTCATTTGATCCACCTGTACGCATTAGTACACCATTCTTATAAACTAGGAAGGTGTCTGTTGCTGTATGGGTGTAAGCTATTTGTGTTTGAGTAGATGTGATAGCATAGTCTGCACGATTGAAGTTAGAGATTGAGTCTGTACGTATTTTATAAATAGTTACTTTATCTCCGTTAGTTAAACCTGATCCAAAGGTAACATTGTTATTGGCTGCAGATACTGTGTATGCCGATGTTGGTTGTAGTAATCCATTTTTATAAATAATTAAAACATCAGTTGATGCGTTAGCATAAGTAAATACTGTTTGACCAGAAGTCGCTGTTAAGTCTGAACGATCATAAAAGATTGATTGACCAACAGTAGCTGATGAATCTCCAGCAGTACCTTTAATATCTGCGGCAGCAGCAATAGTAATCCACCCATCTATTGTAGATGTGTATGTTCCTACTCTGTATTGTAATCCGTTTGTTGAATCAAACTTAAACTCAACTGGTCCAGTCCATTCTCCTGAAGAGTTGAATAGTTGACCTAATAATTCTGATAATGTTTTATCCCCTAATTCTGCAGCATTAACATAACGTATAATGTTTTCTAATTCAGTATTGATATTAGAAGATGATGAATAGTTAGAAGGGTACTGTTGTCTTAATCTTGCCATATATTTTAATCTCTCACGTTAATTGCTAATCCCATAATACGAAGTATTCCTGATCCGCTACTGGTAAACTTAAACTGTACACCCTTGTAACGATGCAGAAATTGTCTTTCATATTGTCTAGTTAATGGCACATCAGGGAAGTTATTGTCGTCCCCAGTATCATCAATAGTAAGATTGATACTATCTATTTGCTGACCTTTATCATTGAAACATTCTATCAATAGTTCACCAAAACCATGTGCATGTAAGATGAATGATGTACTTTCCTTTGTAGAGTTAAGCGATCCGTGCCATAGTATAGGTGTAGTAGCTATCATTGTAGGAGGGAAGTCTGATGTTTCTTCTATGTTTTGTGTTTTAAATAAACCACCAGAAGTACCTAATATTAATTCTCCACCTAAGAAGTCACCACATCGTGAATTAAGATGTTCACCAGTTGACCATTTAGAATCACCACCTACAGGATTAAGAGCATATGTTAATTTCTCTGATAATCTTGGTGATGATTTAGGAAAGAAGAAATGTATATGACCCTCATCAGCATCATAGGTGCTACATACTTTCTCTAAATTTGGACAGGCTGCAAGTAACTCTCTGTATTTGATGTCTACTTTAGATGATAATGATTCACTGAAAATGGTTACACCATTTTCCATTGATCGTTTGACAGAATGTATACCATCTCTACCGCAATAGATTAAGTCTGTACCATAACGTACAATAGAGTTATGTGATATTGTTCCTGTTTGTACAGATACCTTATCTTCTAGTATCCAGTTTTCAAAGTTAGGCTCAATGTTAAAGATGATTACTTGGTCATTTGTAAAGATACAAAGCTTATTAGTTTCTAATACACCTAATCCTTTTATCTCATCTGCTGTGCCTATTAAGTTTTTTATATCTAAGAATGCACCACGAGTAACTGATGTTTCGCCTGCTTCCTCTTGCTCAGTAAAGAAGTTTTCATCATCAACACGAGAGAAATGTATCTCTGTAGCTTTACCTGTAATACCTGCAACAGCTAATCTTCTACCAACAGATGTACAATAAGCTGGTTTAAGGTGATCAAGTGATGCTACTTTATTCCAGCTACTACCATTGTATACGTATGATGATTGATCCTTAGAAACCATAAATACTTTTTGGTTAAATACTGTAGAGGTAACAACTGATCCTGTAGTGAAAGCTTCTTGTACTAGGTGATCTTGATCAGAGTTTAAACTTAATCCACCACCATCTTGTTGTACAAAACAAACATTGTTTCTTGAATAGAAACGTACATGATCAATAGTTTTATCTATATTCTTATGTATCTTAACACCTGCGTTTCGCACGATGGCTCCACGCCAGTCACAGAATCCGTCTTCTAAAGCTAGAAGATGTTGCTTTTCACCTGTATCTAATGATGATTTATCACGAGATGAATCAACACCCATGAAGTCAGTATAGGTAAATCCTTTAGTATTTATTCCTGAAGGAGAGAGGATTGACATTATTCAGTAGGTACACCTGTTTTAGCAGTAACAGATGTTGCATCAGTGTCTGATGTTTCATTACCTGTAAAAGGATCAACCTTTGTGCCATTAAGATATCCTTTATTGCTACCACCATCATATACAATCATTTGTATTTTAGAGTTTCTTGCATATTCTTTGTACAGAATCTTATTCATAAACTCATAATATAGTGGTCCATATATCTTCACCTTGTCAGATGCTTGTTGTGTGGCATACTTAAATAATAATCCATGTATAATAATAGTATCAGGGATTGATCGTGAGTCACTTACATGAGTGTAGTATTCTATTTCATATGTATCAGAGAAATAAGGATGCATACGAATGTCTTCTATAACTTCGTTAGCAAATTCTATAAACATTAACATAACATTGCCATCAACAGACTCAGGATTAAACTCTCCATATCGTCTTAATGCTGACATTGCTAATTTTTGTAATGGTGAATAGACATCTCTAATGTGTGGATTAGAATTTGATACGTGATTTTTATTTAGATGTAAGTCACCATCAGTTGTTAGATGTTTATTAACAGGTACTTCTTGTGATCTAGGTAAACCACTTTTAGTATTATTAATGTTTGTAGTAGAATTATTACCTTTATTATCTGTATAGGAATTAGCCATTTAGTTTAACTACTCCTCCATGCTTTACCCTGTCTTGTCTTTCAAATCTTTCAACATACTTCTCAGGAACTTCAAACACAATGTTGCCTGAATCTCTAAATCTTAATCCTCTTATAACTTCATCTTGATATTGCCATCCAATACGAATATCAAATAATTTTTCTGCAGGCTCAGTAGTTACGTATGTTACAAATTTTTCTTTAGCAGGTTGTTTGATTTCTTTGTATTCTTTTAAATCTGCTTTAACTGTTGCTTTAGCTATATTGGCTTTTGTAGTAGCCATCCCTTTAATTGGTGTAGACATATTATCTCCTTAAATAAAAAACTCAGAGGCATGTAGCCTCTGAGTTACAATTAAGTAAAATAACTAAGATAGTCGTCCTATTAGGATAGGCTATTCCAGTTTTTGATAACTGTGTGTACTTTGTCTTGCATTAACTCAAGACCACACTCAGTTAAGTATTCGTGCTTCGCAGCATCCTTATCGGCAGTCTGTCTGTTTTGTAACAGAGTAGTATCTCTACCATCTAAGAAACGATACTTTAGGAATGGGAAGTCAATGATTACCATATCATTAGCCATACCTGGGATTTGACGGAACTGAGGGTGAACATGCACCAACAAGTCTCCAGCATAAGTAGAATACTTAGTGAAGTTAATTCCGTATGTACCACTTACAACAGTTGGTTGCCATCTAGCTTTACCAATTTGTTGTAATAAGTTAGCACAAGTAGTTCCACAGAAAGCAATCTTTTGTTTGCTTCCAAATGCAAATACAGTGTCTGATAATAAAGTATCAAAACCTGTTTCACTTAGAACACTAGCAGATGAGTTTGATGCTTGATCTAACACGTTAGTTAGTTCGTTCATCAAGCCACCTGTGTATCTTCTAGGTTGAGCAGTTGATCCACTTTCTTCTACTTTCTTACCAAAGAACATAGCTCTTTCGATGTCAGACATGTGCATTTTTAATGCTTTAGTCATGTATTCATCTTCAGCATCGCCAGTTCTTCTGTAAGTAGCTTTCAAAGTGTTTGATACTTCAAACGCAGTTCTAAAGATTTGACAGTAGTTGAACGCCACAGTCGGGTCAAAAGAGATTGCGTCTGGTGCAGTGTCACCCTCTGTCGCAGAGTATCCAGCAATAAATAATTCTGAATCATCTGCAATAGTTAGTGATCCACCACCAATTTGTCTTGCAACAGTTACTCTGTGGTTAGTTGTATCACCAGCAGCAGTAGCTCTCATTACTTCACCCGTTGCTGAGTTAACAATGATTGATCCTGCAACAACAAAAGGTACACCAGCATCGCCAGAGTCTAATTGTATTGTAGTCGCTGATGCATTCAAAGCACCATTTACTTTTAATTTTCGATCAGGTAATTCGTCACGAAAGTTATTAAATTTTGGGTCATCAGAAGACTGAGAAGATCCCATAGAAAGCAATGCGTTAAGCGGTGCAGTTCCATTAGGCTCTAACAGTGTGTAGAGTTCCCTATAGTTTGTGGGTCTGAAGTCCGTACCGAATTGTCCAGTCCCACGTAAGCCATTAATTCCAGCCATAGTAAGCTCCTTAAAGGTTAAATGTTAAACGTGTAAATATTAAAAACTAGCCAATCGCATACATCGTTAGCTAAAAAATTTGCGGAAAATAGGGTAGAGGCGTTAGCGTCTTATTTCGGCAACACCATTGTACAAAATATTTTATTATTATGTCTACCCTTTTAGCATTTCCATTTACGTAATGCTAAAGCTTTACGAGTTGGACTACCATCTGGTTTTTTCATTGGACCTTTAACACCTGACATTCTAGCACAAAATGATTTACGTCTGCCAGCAGCTTTAGATCCTTTCTTTACTTTACCTGTAACAGGTGCTTTTAAATTAGATCCATCTTTTCTTTTAAAGTAAGCTCTACCAGCAGCATTAAGACCACCAGTTTTACTTTGATGTTTCTTTAATGTCATGAGTAACTCCTATATCTTTTAGTTTTAGCAGCAGCACTCTTAGGTTGTTTGACGTGTTGCTTACCTTTCTTTTTACCTGCTCTCTTTGCTCTAGTTGTTGCAGCATACTCAGAAGAACTCATCGCTTTAATAGCAGCAGAGGGTAGATACCTTTCTCCAGTCTCAGAAGATTTTTTACCTGACTTAGTTCTCCACTTTTGTTTGCCCCAAGCTTTAAGGCTTCTTTGACTTTTTGCTAGTGCCATTTTTATTTTTTCTTTTAGCTGCGGTTATGATGTCACCTCTAGTAATTTTTTTTGGGTCTCCATACATTGCTGCTAATTTAGTTTTTTGTTTACCTTTTTTTTTCATATGCATTATTTATATCCTCCACCAGCTTTCTTATAAGCTTTAGCTAAAGCTTGAGCCTTTCTTGCAGACCATTGACCTGCGGCTGTTCCGTGTGAAGCTTGTGATTTTATTCGTTGAAATATTTTTTTTCTTTTTGTAGGTTGTGTATAGTTACCTGCTTTATTAACTGTAGACTTTTTCTTCATTAAAAAATCCAGTTCCAAATAATGATAGCAATTATAGCACTTATAAATCCTACAACTATCTTTCCTCTCTTAGTAAGTGATTTCCACATTTGTTTAATTTGTTCCATATTATCTCCTATGTATTAAGATTATTATTGTTGACGCAATTTAACATTATAGCAACATTCCTGTCTTCCAAATCAGGAGACATGTATTCTGCTAGCTTATTCATTTCGATAACGCACTGTGGTGCGTCATCGAATGATAGAGGTACTTCAGATTGAAAGCATAGCGTTTGTTCCATTATTCCCATACCAACAAAACAAATCATTGCCTTAATGGTAAACATTATACATTCATTCTTCTTTGAGATAACCTTCCTAGTATTTCTGCATTAGGATCAGTTGGTGTCTCATTAGCTATACCACCACTTGGTGATGATCCTAATGATCCAGTAACTGCTGATCGTCTTGCAGCAATGTCTTGAAGACGTGCCATCTCAGGAGTGTTTCTTTCATTATTAAAGTCTTGTACAACTTTCATTGTTAATTCAGGATCAACAAAGTCTTCCATTGTATATCCTCTTTCAGAAGCATACGTCATGAATTGATTTGCTGCATCATCAGGTAAACCTAATTGTTGTTGTGCAGAATTAAGATTCATTGCTATTTGTTGTTGGATTTGTTGTCCACCAGCAGCATCTGCTTGTTGTACTTGTGCGGCAGCACCTTCAGTTATTCCTTTAGATGCACTGACAAGTTGCTGTATCATTTGATTTTGCTTTGCAATTTGATCTTTTAATGAAGCAGTCTCTGCCATTTGTTCACGATAAGCAGGAGGAAGAGATATAGAGTTTTCTTCTTCATACTTTGTAAACATTTCTTCTACTTCTTTTGGTGTGATGTTAGAAGCAACAGCCATTTTATTATCTGTTTGTGGCTTTGATTGTTTCTCAGCATCTACATTTCCCATAGTAGGATTAGATTCAAATGCTTTAGTTGCATTTTCTAAAAAGTCTTTAATACCTTTTGCATCCATACTTTTTTCTTTCATTAGATTTTTCACTAATTCCATTGCAGGTTTTACAGTTGCATGTTCAGCATTAAGCTTTCCATATCTTTCAAAGGTAGATTTAATTTGATTGTCATTAAGTTTACGTTTGTCATCTTTGCCAAACTCTATTTCATAGACAACACCTTGAATAGCAGACTTATCACCTTCTGTTTGTGGTGAAGCAGACTCTTGTACCTTTTCTTCTACAGTAGGTTTAGCTTCTGATTTAGTATTAGATGCTGCAGCTTCTGGAGCAGATGCTCCACCTGACATATCAGGTGCTGGTTGTTGTGATTCTGTTCCTGCAGGTGTTCCTTCAGCAGGTTGCATAGTTCCTGTATTTGCTACAGGCTTTGGACCTAGTAATTGACTCGCTAATGAATCAATCTTTTCTTCGTTATTAATAGCCATATTAACTCCTATAATTTTTTAGCTTTTGTTTCTACTTCCAGAGCAACATCATTCTTATATTTAAGAAGAAGTTTATCAGGAAGTTCCTTTAATTGTCTTGCCGCCCACATGGCTCCACGCTTAAAGTTTATTTCATCTATCGTCATGTTTCTATTTTCTGATAGCTGAAAGGAAGCTGTCAGTATTTCTTCTTTCATGACTTCATCGATTATTTTCCAACCACCTGACTTTTGTAAAGTTGTTAAAAAATCGATAGCTTGCTTAGGCTTCACTAAGAAGCCTTAAGCTTGCCAACCTTGCCTTTTATAGTCTTCTCACTAGCCATCTGAGTTTCAAATGCTTTGCTTTTATTGGCAGGTATTCCCTTCCTGTCTTTGCTAACATCCTTAACTGGTGGCTTCATATCGCTTTTATCTTTCATTTATACTCCAAATACTTTTCTAACTAAGATGAATATTCCTAATATAGCAGAGATTAAGCCTAAAGCTTTCAAAGCTCCCTTGCTAGTTTCCATAGTCTTGCTAAGTTCAATGATTGTTTTCTCATTTTGTTTAAGATGATCATCAATACGTCTAAGTGATGTATATAAATCATCCCATCTTTCCTTAGCAATAGCTTCAGAGACAGCAATTTGCCTTGCTAAATCTACAACTTTTTCGTCTGCCATAAGGAACGTGTACCTTTTATGTGACTATATAGTCGTCCCTAATTTAATTTTTCTACTGGATTTAACCATATGTCATGTAAGTCTTTAGATAGTTTCATTGCAGCCTTTTGATCCATACGACATGTTAATAGTGATCCGTATCCCATATCCATTGTTACACATATAGCTAAAGATTTATTATCAGGGTGTACAACAATATCACTGTCTTCTAAGACAACAACATTCTCATACGATAAAGGATCAGTTACCAAGAGGATTGCCTGATGATTCTTTTATTTCTTCAATTAAGATATCTTGCAATTCATTTTCTTTTTTAATTACAGCTATATCTTTAGAGTTTTGCTCAATGTCTTCTTCAAGTTCCCAAGCATACTCTTCTAACTCGGTTATAGGTTTACGTAATTTTTTATCTAACTCAGTTATATCATCTTCCGTTGCAACATCTTTTATTGCTACTTCTAATACTTTAATATCTTTTATAATATCCTGTGAGATAGCTTGTAAGTTATTACTATTACCTGCAATGTCATCTCTAATATTATCTAAGACATCATTGTCTAAATTAATTATTTGTGTTTCTAATTCTTTTAATTTTACTTCTATATCGGTTAAATCTACTGTCTCATTGATAACAGCTTCTCTACTATCTAACTCTTCTATCTTAGATACTAGCTTTCCGTATTGCACGAAGCCTGCACCTATTGCACCAACAACGCCTAGTAAGGCAGCCATTGATGATAATTTAGTCACTAAGTTACTCATACTAATTCCTTAATGCCTGTAACTCTAATAGAATTTTTTGTTTGTTTCGTCTTATTTCCAGAAGTTTTTTCTTATGTACCTCGATGGGATCATTATCGATGTAACTAGAGAGGGATATGTTTTCATATATTTGTTGATTGTATTGAGATAAGTCAGCTTGTTGGAAGAAGTCTGTGTCAACAGATACATAAATGTTATCAGCTTGATAGAAGGTAATGTCTGTGTAAGTGTCTAAGGAGTCTTGGTTTGAGAAGAGGGTAACTTCCTTAACGGAAGCTACCTTTACTTCTGCTACTTCTACGTTAATACTTTTTTTATCCTGTACCTCTTTCTGTTGTACAATTTCTTGTTTCTTACTATCCTCTGTTTGTACCTCGGTGTCTTCAGGATTCTCGCTATCGGGTTTGCTTTCTTTATCTTCATTCTCAGCAACCTCTGATGTGCCTTCTTCAGACTCCTGCTTCTCTTCCATACTGTCTGACTCTTCTTCAGCAGTTTCCATATCATTACTATCATTAGAAACCTCCTTGTCTTCTAATACTTCTTCTTCCATTTCCATTTCTTCTTCCATTTCTATTTCTTCTTCCATCTCCATTTCTTCCATCTCATCCATATCAGGAAGCTCATCCATCATTGTCATATCTTCAGCGACAACAAACATCTCTTCAAAATCTTCAAACTCTTCAAAGAAAGATTCTTCTTCAAAGTATACTTCTTCAAAAAATTCTTCTTCAAAGAAAAACTCTTCCTCAAATATATCTTCTGGTAAATCTGGTATATTATTTTCTATGTCGTCTATTACTTCTTGTACATCTTCACTGATAGGCGGTACATCTTTATACGATATATTTAATGTAACATTATCTACATCTGGACCACGATGAGAATCATCATATTGTGTGCCTGCAGTTTCATTATATAATTCTGATCTAATTGTAATATCTGATTGTGTATTTGATCCTTGAATATAAACATTTGTATAATTTGTAAATTGACCACCATTTCCTACCCTATTAGGGTCGTGATCATTTATATCTCTAACTTGTGTAGTTACTGATCCATCAGATCCTGTAATAGTTTGTTTAAGGGTAAATGTATTTTCAATATTATTCCAAAACCATACGTCTGCTGACATGGTTGAGGTAAAGCCTTGATTCATTTCTGATTGTGTTAGATGACCATCATCAACTAAATCTACATCTTGGTATACATTATCTTCCGTGTGACCCTCAAATGCTAAGACACCACCACTATCATCCATACCTGTTTGATATGGAAATCCCCATTCGCCATGCGTATGAATACCATGATCGCCATCTGTTGACCAACCAGTTGTAGATGTAGTTTCTCCCGTTCCAAACGTTGAGTTTGTAAGTATGTTGCCTGTGTCTATTGTTTCGCTATTAGTCTGCGTGGACGTTAATAGGATCGAAAGGATCGACACAATCAACACACATTTCTTCAATTTGAATACTTGATACATAATCTATTTTCTTTACCCATTCATCATAGTCTGGACGAAGCTCAGGATATTTTTTCCATTTAGCTGCTGCTTCATCACCAATCTTTCCATCGAAGGGGCAGGGAGTACCTGCTGATTCCATTGCTGAGAAAACTCGTTTGTCTTGACAGAGAATAGCAACACTCGCAATCTTCATGCCAAAGTCTTGTAATACTTTAGCTAGTTTTATACGCTCGCAGTTTTCATCAACTACATGTTTGCCGCCACTAACGCCAACAAGACTGGTAGTAACAGAGCCACTAATACCCAAAGAACAAACATCTTGAGACATAGACGAATAGGATGGTGCATTTGCAGAAGGGGGAGGAATAGTAGATTTGTTATTTGTGGTATTGTCTGTGTTGTTAGTAGTTGTAGAAGTTGTGTCATTAGATGATCCTGATTGATACGTGTTATTATTAGTTGTTGTATACCCACCTGTTATATTGGTGTTACTACCTGAAGAGTTTGTTTGTGTATTGGTATCGTCTGCCAAAGTAAGAGATGATACCAAACAAAGCATTAAGAGGAATAATGCTATTCTCATTTGCTATGGTTTAGTCCAAACTGAATGTGTTAAGTTGCCGTCTGTATCTCTTGCTAATAGTGCATCATACGCTGTCTCATTCGAGTGATTGGCAGGCAAGTCTCTAAGAGTCTGCCTCCAAGTCTTGATGTTATCAGGCATTGTTACATCAGAGTTAGCAAGGTAATCTGTTTCAATTAGTTTTTCTAATCTGATTTCTTTTATTTCTGTAAGTTTTCTATTAGATGAGTTATCATTCCATGCTTTATTTCTAGCAATAATATCAGCTTTTTCAGTTTCAGTAGCTTGTCTTTCTACTCCATTTTCATTTACTGTATAATCTACCATATCATTCCTTAACTATTTACAATTCCATAACATCTAATTTGCCAATAATCTATTTGGTCGGCTGTTGCATTCATATAAAAACCAGTAAGTGCGTTTGTTGCTTTAAATTCTAATACTCCTGTTTGAGACCTAACTGTTGCACTATTATTTAACATTCTACTATCATGTAAAATTGTTGTTCTTTTTCCACTTTTGCGTGGGTGTAGCCATCTCATTTGACCTGTTATAGATATTCTGCCACTATCATTATTCATGCCATGAGAAAGTCTAAAATTATTTTGTCCACTATTACATCTTGTTTGTGTACTTCCTCCTGTATCTACTCCAATGTGAGCAGAGTCATATTCATTACCAGAAGATATATTTCCACTAGCATCATATAATGTCATGTTTAAATCTGCACCAGTAGTTTCAACATTTATTTGATAAGTCATTAAGTAATCTTCATAAGTATCACTTATCCAACCATTAACGATTACATTATCAGTACCAGATGTACCACTTGATTGTGTTAATGGAACTAAACCACCACTAGGTGCATCTGCCCACGTTAGTCCACCAGTATTCCCAGACTGTGCAGTAAGCATATATCCGTTAGTTGGTGTATTGGAAACCTTAAGATTAGCTTCATCAATTATATTGTCAGCTATAACAGTTGCACCATCAGCAGTAGAAGTTACTTCTCCACTATGGTTAGGGTGAACATAATTGTTTGCGTGTTGAGTTACTGCTGAAGCAGGAACTCTTGCATCAGCTATACTACCTGTAAGTTTAGCAGCATCAAGAGAAGTAATCTCTGCTGTTTCAATACTGCCACTAGATATGAGATCAGCTAATTGTCTGGCTTTAGTCATAAAATCTTTTTATATCGTAAGTAAAAACCTGTCGTCTCTATTTGCCACAAGTACACTTTCCATCTTCGCAACAAGGATTAATCATAGTTTATCCATTTCTGTTTGAATGTCTGTTTTAGAAATAGGAGTTTCTCCATTATCCCATTCTATTTCACAATCGTTTAAAGTTTGTGTTTTAGTATCTTTGTTTTCTCCACGAACTGTAAATTTAGCATTATTTTTAATTGATATTATTGCATCTGCAATATTTGATATATAACTCATGCTAAAATCTCCATTAATGTAATTGTACTATGAGGGTTACTATCTCCTGTTTGAGCATAACTATTACCATTACTTTTTACTTGAACTTTATAAGTAGTTGCAGATGTTGTTGAAGGAGAGTCTAAGTAAGTAAATGAACATGAGCCTACTTTATTACCACCAGTTTCAGAATCATCACCACCTCTGTTTTCAAAATTAGCTAAAATATCTGTTGAGTCTCTTAATGCTTTTAATGTTGTAAACGCATCACCATTTTTTCCAACTCCTGCTATATTACAAATAATTAAAATTTTACTTGAAGTTGCACTTGGTGTTATTGAAGCTGTTAATCCTGTGTCTTGAAAACTTGATGAAGCTGTAACAACTTCTGTTGTAGTTGTGCCATTGATTACTTGGCTTACCTTACCCCCACTAAAGTTGGCATTAGGCAAAGTACCTGTTACATTAGTTGCTAAGTTTAAGTTTCCTGTAACTCCTTGTGCTAAATTTAAAAATGTCTGTGCCATTAATCAGCCTCCTGTATTATTAAGTTTCCATCATCTACTTCAGCTTGAATATCACTTGGAAGATTATCTCTGTTTTCACGCAACCATTCTTGAAATTCTTTATCTGTTCCAATGCATGACCTTTCTCCATTACCAAATATTTTAATTTCTGGTGTATCTTTAATTGTATGTACTATTGAATAACTCATAGTTCTGAACTCCATGCTAAAAAGGCTGTATTATCTTGCGATCTACCAAGAGCCGCAGATGCGTTTGTAATTCCATGATTTGATTTTTTAAAAATAACCATTGCTTTATCAAGGTCAGTATTGGAAAAAACAGGAACGACATCACAAGTAGTATTAAAGGTTGTTCGTATTGCATAATGTGAAGCTGTTCCATTTGTTTCAATAGCACTTGGAGATGTTCTCATTGTAACAGAAAAAGGTACAAATATTTGAGCATCATTAGAGCCATCAATATTTCCACTTCCAAAATATCCTCCAGATGCCGCAAGTATTTTATAATAATATCTTTGACACCTAGCTAAATTATCTCCAAAACTTTCATGTTGAAAAGGTGGTATAGTAGAAGAAGTATAAGTACCTACTTCTAGTTGAACACCTGTAATAAGCCATGTATTTGTTGCATTAAAAAATCCATTATCAGCTGCAGCCGAATTAATTTGTACTGCTGTTGTAGTATCATTCCAACCAAGAGAAGCACCTGTGCGACTACCTCCTGTTTTAATATCCATAAACCATTCTAAAGAAACTCCAGTAGCGTTAGCTGTTTCTCCAGTTGTTGTGGAACTTGTTGGTATGTTAATAACTACTTGTTGCCATGTATTAGCACTACTAATTGTATAATTTGCTATATATAAATTTCCACCACTACTTGTATTTTGATTGTTTCTTGCTATGCCAACAGCAAAAGTGTCAGCTAATGATGACTTAACATAAAAAGATAATGTCATAGCATTGTTATCAAAAAACTTAGAAACATCTTGATGTTCAAATTTAGTTTCAATAGCAAATCTATTATCGGCTGAGTCAAGACCTCCAGCTGATGTAACTTCTAACTTAAAAGATTTTTCAAATCCAGTTGGTGCATCAGTAGATTGTGAGCCTGTAAGAACTGACCCAGATGAGCCAAGACCATTTGCAATACCTTTTATTCTATCAACAACAAGAGTTGCATTTGAAAAATTAGTATTTGATGTTCCTCGTTGAGCTACAGCCATATCGCCATTTATCATTAATGGATTTACATTAGGTCTTGATGTAGGAATAACACCACTAGCAATTTTACCAGAGGTTACAGCACCATCATTTATTTTAGCTGTTGTTACTGCATCTGCACCAAGTTTAGCTTCGGTAATTGCACCATCTGAAACTGTCGTTAATACCCCAACCCCAAAATGTTTAATACCATTACATACTGAACTCCCACTAGGAGTAAAATCAAAAGTAACAGTAGAGCCACTAACAGTATAGTTGCCAGATTGTATGACACCATCAATTTGAATTTGTAATGCGTCTGCACTTACTGGTACAAAAGCTACTGAGTTTTGTGTTAGATTAAATGTTGCTGTGCTACCACTAAAAGATAAATTATCTAAAGTTGATATATTATCTATTTGGTCTATTCCTCTGCCTATGTAACTCATGCGTTATCCTCTATTGTTTGTAATCTTTGCATTTCAGTTTTAATATCTGCTTTAGCAATAGGAGTTGTATCTTCTAACCAATTAATTTCACAATCATCAATCTCACTCCCAACAATATAAAATTTAGCTAAACTATTTAAAGACAATATTGCTCTTTCTTTTGAAATTATCATGCTCCAATCTCCATTAAAATTAATGTTGCTTGACTATCAGTACCTAAACCTCCGTATGTACTATCTGGACAAGAATAAATTATTTGACCTTCTCCAGTATCATAAGGTCTATATCTAATATCATATGTTATTTGTGAAGTTGTGTTAGGTGTAAATCTGTAAAAACCAACACCTTGATAAGCATAGTTAATACTTCTGCTTGTCATACCCCATGCAGAACCAAACTCATGGTAACTGCTACCATCATAAATTGCGTGTAGACAAGAAATTACAGAGCCACCATTACCATCTTGATAAAAAGGTATTGTATATTGAACTAAAATTTTTGATGAAGTTGCACTTGGAGTAATATTAGCTGTTAAACCACTTGATTGATATGCAGAAGTATTGTTACTTGTTTGTGTACCATATTCTGCTTGGACTACCTGTAAAAC
>Ga0098051_1000205_pt1 | contig 23452 bp, 17 predicted proteins | sample 14BtaG_FD_77069 | JGI IMG/M metagenome (GOLD analysis project Ga0098051, IMG submission 77069) | Marine viral communities from the Subarctic Pacific Ocean - 14B_ETSP_OMZ_AT15311_CsCl metaG | ecosystem: Environmental > Aquatic > Marine > Oceanic | place: Pacific Ocean | collected 2015-01-18 | reverse complement strand
TGATACTATAGACGTATGTGAGATGAACATACGTACAGACGCAGGTAACACGTCGTCGCAATCTGACCTGTCGTTAAACAGAATTAGCTTACCCACGTACGCAGCTATACCCAACAAACTATCTACGGGCAGGCCACTACAAGCATTAGTCCATAGACTAGGGCAGGCGGGCACGTACCAAAGCGGCGACCACACTGACGGTGCTACACCTGCTGCTACCACTATAGGAGCGAACGTACAGCTCTTGACCGTATGGCCAGTGCCGGACAAAAGCAGTACTTATCAAATATATTACTACCGTATGCGCCGTATACAAGACGCGGGTAATGGGGTAGAGACAGCAGATATGCCATTCAGGTTCCTCCCGTGCGCGGTAGCAGGACTGGCGTACTATATAGCTATGAAAGTGCCTGAGCTTATGCCTCGCGTACAGATGTTAAAACAAGAATACGAAGATCAATTTAGGTTAGCTTCGGAAGAAGACCGTGAAAAAACAGCCGCTAGGTTCGTACCTAGTAACTACAGGTGCTAGCTTATGGGAAACAAATTTGCTTCCGCAAAGAAAGCTATCGCTATATGCGACCGTTGCGGGTTTCAGTACAGGCTTAAAAAGCTAAAAGCTCTTGTCATTAAGAGTAAGAACACACATTTAATGGTATGCCCCTCTTGTTGGGAGCCGGATCACCCACAGAACAAGCTAGGTGAGGTTATAGTAAATGACCCACAGGCGATACGTAACCCACGCCCAGACAACGCCACGGCTGCAAGTAGAGTTACACAGTACGGCTTTAGACCTGTAGGTGGGGGTAACAACATAGACATACCCAACCCATTGGTAGGTAATGCCAAGATAGGCACAGTAACGGTGACAACATGAGTATGACATTACAGCAGGTGAGGGATAACATCGCTGATATTACTGAGAACACGTTTACAAACGCGCAGTTAGACCTGTTCATTACACAGGCAGAAGAGGCAATACTTACTGCTATAGAGGTGCCAGCACTCCGTAAGTTAGACGATTCATATACTTTATCCATCGGTGTGAGTACGTTAGCCATGCCCTCTGACTATTTACGCACTATCAATATCGCGGTAAGGGCGGCTGACGGAGTAGAGTCATACCTAATAGCAAAAGACGCTAATTTTCTACGTGAGGCTTACCCTAGTAATGCTACATCTACGCCCCAATACTACGGACAGCAAAAGGCAGACACACTACAGTTTGGCCCCATACCTGACCAAGCATACACAGTTGTGCACATCTACGCAGCCTACCCAACCTCTCTTACAGCGGGTGCTACTAGCGGTACTACGTGGCTTAGTGAGAATGTGCCCTCGCTACTATTAAACGCGTCGTTAGTAGAGGCGGCTAGGTTTATGAAGGCCGAGCAAGACATACAAGCTAACTACCAGCAGATGTACGCAATGTCGCTACAGATGTACAAAGAAAAGAATGACAACAGTCAGTATACTGACCACTATAGGGCAAGAGGGTTAGTAGGGTAATGGCTATTACACAAATAATGACCACATCAGCTAAGTTAGCCCTTCTTAAAGGTGACTTAGACTTTGATTCAGTTACTTTAAAGCTAGCTTTATATACTAGCGACGCTGATTTAGGTGCTGACACGACAGCGTATACCGCTACAGGCGAAGCCTCGGGCACAGGGTACGATGCTACAGGTAAGGTAGTAACTAAAGGTACCCCCACTTCAAGTGGCACCACAGCTTACGTAGACCTAACAGACGTAGAGTGGACTAGCTCCTCTATAACTGCAAACGGGGCGTTACTATACGTGGACGGCGGTATAGCTGTAGCTGTGTTAAACTTCGGCTCAGACAAAACATCATCTAACAGCACGTTTGCGGTTACTTTCCCTGCCGCGAGCGCGACTACAGCAATAATTAGGATTGAATAATGGCTACGTACACAGATAGTTTAGGGCTTGTAAAACCGGCAGCGGGCGAAGGTGCGGGTACTTGGGGTACCACTATAAACTCATCGCTTACCGATTTATTAGAACAAGCCATTGCTGGACGGTCAGTAATTAACACATGGTCTAGTAACCTCGCTACTTTATCGCTGAGTAATGGTGCTTTAACGGATGCGCGAGCAGCGATACTACAGCTAGATACTGGCACAGGCGGTTCAGCTCTTACTGGCGCAGGCACGCTTAATGTCCCGGATAAAAGTAAAGTGTTTGTCGTATTTAACAACTCTAACCAAATTGTAACCGTAAAGGTGGGTGGGCTGACGGGCGTAGCGATACCAGCAGGCAAAACATCTATCCTACATTGCAACGGCACTGATGTAATAGACGGAATAAACAACATTACTAGTAACGCCACAATGGGCGGTACATTAGAGGTTACTGGCGCAGTGACTATGGCTAGTACATTAGGTGTTACTGGAAATGTAGCAGTAAATACAAACAAGTTTACCGTAGCTGGTTCAGATGGCGACACAGCCATAGCGGGCACGTTAGCTGTTACAGGTGCTACAACTGCTACTGGTGGGATTACAGGCTCACCTACGGCTACTGTACTTAGCCCAACCTCCGACAAAGACGCCACAGCAATGACAGCACTTGTTGGACAAAGAATTATATCTACAGCTAGTGGAGACACTACGTACACCCTACCTGACGCAGCTACAGCGGCCATCCCTGTTGGCTCTACTTGGGTTATTGTTAACGCTAATGCAACGGCTGATATTACTATCGAATCCGGCGGTACTGACGATGTTATAGCCCTGTGTTCAGGTGCAGCTTACACTCCGGGTAGCACGAGCACTGATAGAACCATTGTGCAGGGTGGCGTAGCCGAGATCGTATGTGTAGCAGCTAATTTATACGTCATCTTTGGTGGAGGCGTTAGTTAATGTCTTCTGGCGCTATAATGATGGTGGGTGGCGCAGGGGGTGGGGCTAATGTCTCCACCATGACCGTGGGTGTTACTAACTCAAAGGGTCTTTTATACCATGGGTTTGTAGCACTACCGTTCGCCGTGCCCTCTGATGAAAGTACCCCTCAAATTGGCTCATTATCCCCCAACCACGTTACAGTGAGCGGTGTTAACTACACTGTACACCGCCTCAGCACACAGAACCATACAAGCGAATTCGTATTCGCCGTGGCCGACCCAGACGAAAACCTATCAGCCACGTCAATTACGTCTGTGGCAACAATTTTAGGTACAGCTACTATGAGTGCGCTTAACTTCTATAAGGTAACGGAGGGCGGAGTTAACTACGCATCGTGGGCGGGTAACGGGCAAGGCGATATATTTGGTACAACAGAAGACTTCCCTGTAGTGGTAACGTTCAATGTTTAGCACGACAATAGTTAATACAGTTGACCTAGTGAAGTTAGAGCAGCTATACGCCGAAAACAAAGACACTATAGATACTAATACCGGCCAAGACTTTGCAATTACGAAGAGCGCATTTACTCATGCAATAGACGGCAAACTTACCGCAGAGATAACTAAAGACGGCGAAGTTGTGGGCTATACAACTGGTAGAATAAAGAACCAAGCGTACCACTGCACAAACGTGATAGTAGGTGACAACAAAGCATTTATACTGTCTGGTGATTCCTTTTGTAAGGTATTACGGGACTTAGACATTACAGCCATAAAAGGGCATGTAAAAACAAACACTCCAATGTATGATTTCTTACTTGCGAGTTTTGGCAGAGAAGATTTATTTAACGCCGAAGTGGGCCTTCCTAACGAAGGGCATGACGGTATTATCATAACTTTAAACATATTGTAGAGGTAGTAATGACAACGCAGAAGGAAATGCTGGCGAAAGCGGTAGCAGGTATTGAAAAGCACGAAGCAGAGTGTAATTTAAAATACGCGCACATCAAGGAAGAACTTACTTCTGGGACTAAGAAGTTTGTACGTTTAGAAAACATTATCTGGGGGCTGTATGCGCTTATTATCAGTGGCGGTATTGCTATTATTAGCAAGCTCGTCTAGCGCCCAAGAAGCTCAAGACGCTACTGTTGGGGACTTCGGTTCTAATAACCAGCAATCTGCTGAAACAATAGACAATCGAACAACGACAACAGTCACTCAAGAGGGTACGCCGGTCAATACCGCTGTTGCCCCGAGTGGCCCAAGCTACAACCAAGACGTGTGTACCTTTACTGGCAGTGCCGGTGTACAAACACAGGTGTTTGGTTTAGCTATTGGTAGCCCAATAAAAGACGAGAATTGTGAGCGTTTAAAGCTGTCTAAGCAGCTACAGGCGCTTGGATTGAAGGTTGCAGCCGTATCGGTTATGTGCCAAGATCATCGTGTATGGTGGGCTTTATTTGAATCAGGGACGCCATGTCCCGCTAACCAAGGATTAATTGGTGATGATGCGTACACATTCTATAAAAATCGTCCTGATAGGGTTCCTAATAAGCCTATCATCTACCGCGAGAAGCCAAACAGACCTCCAAAACCATACAGCCGTCATAGATAGCCTTATAGGGCCGGAGGCAAACAATTTTATTTCGCAAATGGCCGCTAACATGGTTAGTGGTAACACTACTATTGTTGACCCTAATACTGGGCACGAGTACCACGTCACACAGGGTCAACTGGACGCATTCAATGCTGCCTATGCTACTGCCCTTGCCGAATCCACTCAAGAGCACCTCACTGGTTTGCTGATACAAGACCAAATACTTGAACAGCAGGTAGAGTTTGACCACCAGAAAAACACGATGATAGACGAAGCGCAAGAGATGGCCGCTGTTACCGCTATTGCAGCAGAGATTGAAGTTGCCGATGAGTCAACCAAGATCGGAATGGAGAAGTACGCTACTGATAACGACCTACGCGAAATCAAGCAAGAAACGCGAGATACCTACGCTGCAAGCATAGAAGGTATGGTAGTAGCATCACGAACGAAGAATATGCTTGAACAGTACGAAGGTGCGATAATTGAAGCGACTACGTTTAGCACACAGGCATCCGGTACTGTTCAGGCATTTTATGATAATGCTACGGTAAGTATTGACGACCTATACGTAAACCAACTCAACCTAGCTTGGAATGGTATAACCGTAGGCGTAGAGAATGAATTTTGGACAGATAATCTAAACATAGAGCAGGGTTACTTTCCTGACCACAACAACGAGATGAATCCATAATGAACGCAGAACAGATAAGCACGTGGATAGGTATAGCAGGCGCTTTAGGTGGTGTAGCTATGACTTTTGCTACAATGGAAGAGAAGGTGGCTCAACTAGAAGGTTCTATGGCAGAACTGTATAATGTTGAGGAAATCCGCGTTATGGAACGTAGGTTGACCACTTTAGAAGTTACACAGTCTAACAGCGATGTTGGGCGTATTTCAGCAACTATAGCAACCTTAGAGGGACAAATTAAAAATGCTAACCAAACTATTGAACGACTTGAAGGCACTATTAGTGGGCTTCAAAACCAAGATACAAGCGAAATACAAAGCGGCGTTAGCGTTAATCAAAGCCGAATATCATCTTTGCAAAGCACGATTGAAAGGCTTGAAGGGCAAATTACGCGCCTTGGTTCGAGACTAAACACACTAAAAAACAACAGTAACCCACTGGGGTAGATTATGAATTTTGGCGCTATAAAAGGCTTAATTGGGGCAGTCGCCCCTACCCTAGGTACAGCACTAGCTGGGCCATTAGGTGGTACTGCGGCGCAGGCTATATCAGCAGTTCTAGGCTGTAAGTCAGACCCTAAGTCTATTGAGACAGCGATGCAATCTGCCACACCTGAGCAGCTTGTTGAGATTAAGAAGGCCGAGCTAGACTTCGAGAAGAAGTTAGCAGAGTTGGAAGTCGATATATTTGCTTTGGAGGCTCAAGATGTCAAAGATGCGAGACAGGTACACAAAGGAGATTGGACGCCGCGAGTCGTTGCGCTTGTGTCTCTTATGGGTTTTGTTGGGTACATTTTCCTTGTTACTATCCAGCCACCTGATGCTAACAGTGACACTATAGTGTCATTAGTCTTAGGTTATATGGGCGGTGTAGTATCCGCCATTACTTCTTTTTACTTTGGTGCGAGCCACAAAACAGATGACTGATTTTAAATACTTTAAACTGGAAGAATTTGATTGCCAAGAGACTGGCGAGAACGACATGCAGGAAGAGTTTATCCACGCATTGGATAAGTTACGTGAGGCGTGTGGATTTGCGTTCACAATTACTTCTGGGTACAGAAGCCCTACACATTCTATCGAAGCTAGAAAAGCTGCTCCGGGGACTCATAGTCAAGGTATAGCTGCTGATATAAAGGTTGCCGGTGGCGCACAACGATTTAAAATTGTGGAGAAAGCGCATCAACTTGGTTTTGGTGGTATTGGCGTAGCTAAGACGTTTGTACATGTCGATATTAGAAGCACAACGCCTGTGTTGTGGGTGTACTAGAGGTAACAATGCCATTAAGTAAGGTAGAGCTAAAGCCCGGCGTAAACAAAGAAGGTACACGTTACAGCACTGAAGGTGGCTGGCACGACTCCGATAAAGTACGGTTCCGTAAAGGCTTGCCGGAAAAGATTGGTGGGTGGGTGCGCCTATCTAACAACGTGTTTAACGGTATATCTCGCTCTATCCATAGCTGGCGTACTCTAGCTAGTAAGCTATACGTAGGTGTAGGTACAAACACTAAGTTCTATATAGAGTCTGGTGGTGAGTACAATGACATAACCCCACTCCGCAAAGCTACGGCTACTTTAGCTGATGACCCCATTGTCACCACTGCAAGTTCTACTACTGTGCGCGTAATAGACACTACTGGCGGATACGGCAATGGGGACTTCGTGACGTTTGCGGGTACGGCAGAGACGACGAACGGGGTGACTACTGCTCTACTAAGCAACGAATTCCAAATATCCCACAACTTGTCAGAACAAGCTACCGCAAATGTCGCAGCAACCACTTCGGGCAGTCAGGAAGTCACCCTAGACGGCAATACTGGCACTATCGCTATTGGTATGACAGTGACGGGTACTGGAGTAGGTACGGGGGTATACGTCTTAGATGTTACTACCGGCGATTTAGACCAGAACAAAATAAAGCTAAGTGCAGCTAAATCCTTAGATGAAGACGTTGCGCTGTCGTTTACGTTCGCTGATTCCTACACCATAACTATAGCTAGCGCCTCGGGAGGTAGTCCAGCAGCCTTCCCTGCGGGCGGAAACGCTATTACAGCTACGTACAAAATAAACTCAGGTGATGAAGTACAGACTCCAACTCAAGGTTGGGGCGCGGGATACTATGGTGGTGGGGTTTGGAGCACTGGGCTGACTACCGAATCTAACATACGTTTGTGGAGCCAAGCTAACTTTGGCGAAGACCTTATCCTTAATTATAGAAGCGGGCCGTTGTACTACTGGAAAGGTAGCAATGCGTTAACTACTTTAGCTGTACCGCTAGACGATAAAGATGCAGTAACCGCCAATAAACATAACGATAGCGGTGGCTCTACCACAGCTTTAGTAATAAATGATAACGTGGGCACGGTACGTGTCGGTATGATTGTGGGGGGTACAGGAGCCGCAGGCGTTGTTCGTGTAGTTACTGTGACCGACCAACAAAATCTCGTGCTTGATACGGCTGTAAACGTGTCCAATGATGCTCCCCTTACTTTCAAGTATGATGTGCCGACCAAAGCTAACAGGGTACTGGTATCAGATATTAGCCGGTTTGTGTTTTGTTTAGGTACAACCGCGTACTTAGATGACACATACGTTATTGATCCTCTGTTAGTTCGATGGTCTGACCAAGAAGACGCGACTGATTGGATACCTACTACCACAAATGTGGCTGGTAGCTTACGCTTATCTAGGGGTGGTGAGATTATAACGGGCGTGCAAGCTCGCCAAGAGATACTTATCTGGACAGATGCAGCGTTGTACGCACTACAACTACTAGGTTTAGAAGGTTGGGGCGCACAGCTAGTAGGTGAAAACGTGTCTATAGCCAGTCCAACCGCCGTTGCATACGCTAATGGTATGGCATTCTGGATGGGTAAGGACAAGTTTTATAGCTATGACGGTAATGTAAAGCCGTTACCATCTACTCTACATAGGCACGTATTCGAGAACTTTGAGAATAGCCAATCACAACAAGTAGTTTCTGGCACTAACGAAGAGTTTAACGAGGTATGGTGGTTTTACCCTAGCCGAGAGTCTACAACCAATGACCTATACGTGGTGTACAACTACTTAGAAAACTTATGGTACCACGGCACTATGGCGCGTACTGCGTGGGAAAATTCAGGCATTCGTAGCTTTCCATTAGCCGCTACGTACACTAAAAACCTTGTAAACCATGAAGCAGGGGTAGATGATAACGAAACAACCACTACTTTACCTATATCTGCTTCTATTACGTCTTCTGAGTTTGATTTGCAAGATGGGCACCAATTCGCGTTTGTATGGCGTATGTTGCCGGATATTACGTTCCAAGGGTCTACACAAGGCTCTCCTAGCGTAGATATGACGTTAAACCCGTTAGACAGCTCAGGTTCTGGGTACAACACTCCAACGTCAGAAGGTGGTAGTAACACAGGCACAATAGTGCGGGGGACTACAATCACTGTAGAACCTTACACCACACACATAAACACGCGCTTGCGTGGCCGACAAATGTCGTTAAAAGTTGAGTCTACGGACTTAGGAGTTAAGTGGCAGCTCGGGTATCCCCGTATTGATATGCGCCCAGACGGGAGACGATAATGGCTAACAACGTCAAGTTTAAAGCTCCTGCACTGCCGATACCGCCGACACAATACAACCAAAGTCTATTCCAACGGACGTTTAGTGTCCTACGCTTGTACTTTAACCAGTTAGACGAACACCTGCGCCAAGACCTAGGCGACACTACTATCAATGGTGACCTCACTGTTACAGGTGGGGTTACTGCTACTACGTTAACAGGCACACTACAAACAGCCGCCCAGACTAACATTACGTCTGTAGGCGCACTAGATGGCGGGTCAATAACCTCTAACTTCGGCACCATAAACATAGGTAGTAGTAGTCTAACGGCTGGTTACTTTACTATAGGTAGTTCCTCTACGTACGCCCCCAACAACGTCATTAATGGCGGCCTTACAATAAACAACTTTAATACCATTGATAACTTAGAGCTTGTAGACACTAACCCCAGTAATACTAATTCTGATCCTCGTTTAACGTTCTATAGAAACTCATCTAGTCCTGCCGATAACGACCACGCAGGCCGAATAGAGTTCTACGCTAACAATGATGCAGCCCAAAAAACCAGTACGGCGGGTATCTCAAACAAAATTTTAGATGTTACTGACGGCACCGAAGACGGTGAGCTATCCTTTGGTGTTACGCAAGCTGGTACATTTAACACCCTACTTACACTAGACCCTGATGGCGTTACTGCTACTGGCGCGTTTACTGCCAATAATCAATACTCGCAGTTTACCTCTTCAGCTATTAGTGCCTATAAACACGGCCCTATTGTTGAGTTGTTCGCTAACTCAACTGACGCGACAACTCGTGGTGGTGCATTTGTTTTTACTGGGTTAAACGAAGACGATAGAAAAGTATCTTACGGGTCATTTTATGTTAACAGAAGTAATAAATCAGATGATGGTGAGCACAAAGGCTCTTTAGTATTTACCGTAGCTGACGGTAGCGGGGCAGTTGACCCTTTTACTGATTACACTGATGATAGTTTTGATACTGGCCACTCAATAGCGTTAAACATTAATGCAGACTACTTTATAACCAGTGGGTATCTAAAATCAAGTACTGGGGAGTTACAGTTAGGCTCAAAACAAGCAATAAAAGAAAGTGCGTTGCAGGGGGACTCTGGACAAAGTACCTATGACCTGCATATGCCTGAAAGTAACAGAGCTAAAGTTATGCAGATAGGCGGCATAGGCCCGTTTGATGCGTGGATTTCAGCAAACCAATCCGTAGCTCAGATGATACAATACCGAGGCCAGAACATGATTGTAGTGTCAGGCGGAGCACTTGAATTTGAATTGCCCGCTTGTACAGCGTCCTCAGATATTAGTACAACTACTTGCAATATAGGCGACATTTTTCAGATAAGTAATGCTGCTGGAGGCGCTTTAACGATAGACAGAGATGGTAGTGGTACAGCGCAAACGATATACTATTTTCCTAGCTTGACACTAACTCCGTTTACTAATAACCCTACGTTAGCTGTCGGTGGCACTATGATGCTACAAGCAGTAGCCGCTAACATTTGGATGATATTTAACGACTCAGGATTATCAGATGCCTAACATACAAGACTTACTAGATAGTGGCGACGTTGCTGCCGCTTTAGCCGCTGCCGCAGAAACTTATGTAGGTAAGATGCGCAGAATAAGAAAGGACTTGTTACAAGAAAGCGATATAACTCAACTGGCTGATGCACCTCTTACAGACGCTAAGAAAGCAGAGTGGGTTACTTATAGGCAGGCTTTGCGTGATATGCCGGTAACTAACGCATCGGCAACCACATACGAAGAAATTATTTGGCCTGAAAAACCTTAACTAGGAGCGCAGCATGGAACTTGTAGATCATAAGCAGAAGGTACTTGTACCACCAGAAATAACTCTGGGGGCGTTAGAAAATATGGGTGTTAGGAACGAAGTTTCTATGTTGGCGCTTGGTTCGTATTTAGGAAGCCCAAAAACAAGGACTGTACAAATAAACAACACGCTGTTTGCTTACAACCAAGGTAAAAAAGATGGTCGTAGAGAAGCAGTATCTCACATGTATAACATGGACGCGCAGAGTAATTTACATGTAAACTTAATTAAGTATTTAGCCGTTCTACAAAAGCGCGGGGTACACGGTGTTCTGTTTACCAGTACGGACAAAAATTTCTTAGGTGCGTTTTTAAAAATACTTCCTGTGCTAACCAAGTACGGCTCAAAGGGAGGTATTGCAGAAAAACCAAGTAAGAAGACCTACGTGGGGCGCGTTACTTTTGGGAAAACTCTACTTGGGAAAAAACAAAAATGAACATAACAGTTAGAGAAGCATGTTTATCAGACATAAAGCCTCTCGTTGCGTTAGGTAAGATTATGCACGAGGAGACGGCATTCGCAGGTATAGAATGGAACCCAGTAAAAGTACGTGATTTTGGGGTAGTAGCTGTATCTAGCAATTCTTTTTGTGTATACGTAGCTGAGGATAATGGCATTCCCGTAGGTATGGTCATTGCTGAAGTAGTACCTTACTTTTTTAGTGACGAGTTACGCGTGTGCGACCATTTATGGTATGTAGCCAAAGAATATCGTGGCGGCCCTGCGGCAGCAAAACTAATAGACAAACTAATTGAGTTCGCTAAAAGTAAAGGAGTATCGGAAATATACTCTGGGGTGTCTACAAGTTTAGATGCAGAAAAAACTGGCGTGTTACTTGAAAACATAGGTTATGAACACTTAGGTGGCCTATACAAATACAAGGTACAGGACTAGATTATGTGCGGTGGTTACGTCGGCAAGATAACAGGCTTAGATAAGTTTCGGGACGAGGTACTCGAACCACTAGGTCTCGGTATGAGTTGGATCGGCGACTTTACTGAGGACGTTAACGACTTTTTGTTTCACGGCGGTCTTGAAGACGCCATAAGAGACGCTGGGCGTTGGATAGACGATGAAATAATACAGCCAGTACACGAGTTCCAAAAAGGTGTTGTAAACGGGATTTTGGAAGACCCGCTCAAGTTTATTTTCGACACAGTTATGATTGTAGCAACTGGCGGTACGTATTTAGCTTGGAAGTGGATGGTAGACGCGAGTTATGTGTTAGCCAGAGGCGGTGATTTTTCCGACGCGCTTAAGGCAGGGGTAACTTCCTACATTACAGCTAACTACGCACCACAAATCGGTGGGGTAGTAGGTGACGCGGCGGGCACTTATGCAGCTAATTTTACCTCTAACGCGGGGGTACAAGCTGCTATAGAGAATATGATAACCCAAGGCACCGTACAGGGCACAGTTGCTTTTGTAAGTGGTGATAACTTTGGAGAAGGGTTCGTAGAGGGTGTGTTCTTAGCTGGCTCTCAGATGGCTACCTCTAAGGTTATGGGGTATATAGAAGAGAAAGGTGGTTTTAGCTTCGAGCAAAATGTGTTTGAAGAAGATGGCACCGTAAAGACTGTACCAAAAGTTGTGCAGCAGGGCGGTAAAGATACTGTAATTTTTGAGGCTGTAACAGAATTAAAAATGCTACCTCAAATAGCACAAGACTTAATAAGTGTATCTCTAGCTGCGGAGTTACAAGGTGAAGAAATAACCCCTGAGCTATTAGCAAACGCGGCAACAAAATCGCTAATAACAGGTAAATTCTTAAATAAAACGCTAGATAAAATACCCGGCATAGATTGGGATAGTGATTTAGGGCAAGAATACGCAGGGATACTGCTCCCCGCAGTACAGCAGTCCGTTGCTAACGTGCTAGTAAATGGACTTAACGAAGAATCTGGACTCGCTACAGCTAATTATATGTTGGCCGCCATGGACGAGCACTCACAACAGCAGCTATTTGATGAGTTAGCCTCGTTTATGGGGTCTATTGATGTAGTGGACTCTGCCGGTAACGCAATGAAGTTTGCGGTGGACACTGTTACAGGTACGTACGCTAAAGTAAATGAGAAGCTCGAACTTATACGTGCGGTAGATAACGAGACAGTTTTATTATTTAATGAAAGAAATGCGCTGGCTGGAGAATACCTAGAGAAACAGGCTAAGTATGAGGAAGCAAACACTAAGTTTGAGACAGACAATCCCTACTATATAGCTGCTAGAACCGAGTGGTTAGGTGCGCTGACAGACCCAGTTAGAGACGCTGACGGGAACATAACAGGGTATGAGGGCATATCCCCGGGGTACGAGGAATTTGAAAGCCCCGCTGAGTTATATGCCTATACTTTAGAGCAGCAAAACATTGACGCCCCTTCATACGAAGAGGTGCGTAGGCAAGAGGAGTACCTTCAACGTCTACTAGGAGATATGTCTACTTATTCTCGCCTAGCGTTTCCCGAACTAGACGTAATAGACGCCCGATTAGGTGAGTTAGAAGGCGAACGTGACGTCTTAATAGTAGAGTTACAACCATTAGAGAACAACTTAATCTCTGATATAGACGATATGAACGAGGCTTTAACTCCGTTAGTAGAAGTAACAAATAAAACGACGGTAGAGGCTATAGCGCCGAGTTTTGACGCGGAAGAATACAAACGCATAAACGGCATATCCGATGAAGAGATAGACGCGTATACACATTACCTACAAGTAGGTGCCCGCACAGGCGCGTTTACTTCTGACATACAACAACAAGCCGCTAACGATAGAGCACTAGCTTTGTTTAGAGATCAGGTTATACAGTCAGTGGGAGGTAAGAACGCGACTGTACAATATTTAATTAGTGAAGATGGGCAAGATACCACCAAACTCGATAGATTTAACGAGATTGTTGACACCGTTATAGAAGAAAACTTTATAGACGACCTTGGCAAAGTAGACCCGTCTAAATTATTTACGTATACCTATATTGACGCTGACGGAAACCCAACAACTAAAGAGGAAGCGGCTGGGTATACTGTAACCATACCGGACGTATACGCGGATGCTGTAAGTAGCGCAGCCGTCCAGTTCGATAACTACCTATCGCAAGACTTTAATATACCCGATGCAGAAGCCCTTATTAATAGCGGTACCCTACGTCCAGCGGACATAGAGCTTGCCGAAGGTGTAGATTGGGTAGACGTGTTAAACGGTGGGGGTGTAGGGTATAACCCAGTTACCGGGCGTAACGAGTACGTATCTAAGCTAACTGATGCCGAAGGTAAAGACGTCACCATGTGGGACGCCATGTCTGGCGCGGTAGATACGGTAGTTGACGGTGGGGTTTCATTAGAAGACGTACGACGCAGCAACCCAGAAACTTTTTGGGAGTTCATGGGTAGTATAGGCACGAACTTAAAGAATGAGTTTTTAGCAGATTTAGATGAGTCTGAAGTGGCGTTAGCCGATAGGAATGCGTACGTTGAAGGAAAAATTGACGCCGCAATAGAAGGCAGTAAAAGGTTTGTTGGTACGTCAGCGTACACTTTTGGCAAGATTATTGAGTCGCACAAAGAAAGAAGCGCTGAAAATATAGCAGCGTTTAGGAACTACACCGCCAGTGATCTCATCAAGGATATAAATAGTTTTTATGAGGCTAATATAGCTACAAGAGATCAAGTCCCGTTAGATTTTGAAGATACACGTGGCGCTCAAGTATACAAAAACATTTCAGACGGCGCCACTAACGCGTTAGCGATTACAGACGGGGCGATAGCTAATATAACTCAATCCTTTAACGGTATGTTATACGTAGTAGCTGGCGGCCTTGACGCTTCTGGAATTGACCACGATATAGATAGTGCATATATAGAGAACACACGCCTAAACCGCTGGGCCAAAGATGTTATAACCCTATCTGAAGGCGCTAAAACAGAAGAGTGGAAAGCGAAAGCTAAAGAATTAAACGAATTGATGGCTGTTCGCGCCGAAGATGACCCTAGTACTCCCTATGTTAATGAGGCTGTGTGGAGCACTATGCAGATACTCGGAGGGGCATACGAGGCACAACCCGCAGCGTTTTTAGGTGAAGTACTATATAGCGAGCTTGTAGAAGAGTCAGTAACACTAGCTGCGGGCGGGCTAGGTGGAGTAGTTGGTAAGGCAGCAGCTAAAAACTACGCTAAAAACCAAGCGGAGGTGTGGGCCGCCCGTACAGGTTTAACTACCGCAGCCGCATTAGACGTCGCCGAAAGTGCTGGTGGCTCGGCAGGAGGGGCATACGACGAGTCGTTCGCCATAATAAATGACGTAATTACAAAACGTCGAGACGCCGGGTACTACGACTATACCAACCAGCAGATAACCGAAATGGCTGACGCTTACGCCATGGATATGGCCCAGAGAAATGGCTATTTTGCTGCTATGACTACCGCCGCTTTAATGGGTGTGGGGGGACTTGCACTTGAAAAAGCTAGACTTGGTAATAAGTTTGATGACGCCGCTCCGACTAGTGAAACTATAAAAGCATACGATGCGTACGCGAGTAAAATAACTAGCCAGTTTGACGCTTGGCTAACAAAAACTGGTAAGGTAGCAGGTAAAGAAACCATAGCAGAGTTCGCTGAAGAAGCACTTATAACCAACAACTTAGAGGGTATGTTATTAAAGTGGGATCCTGACCGTAATGTTACAGGTAATGTCCTGTTTAACGGTTTTATGGGTGCGATTGTAGCTGGCCCAATTACAGGTACGTTAGAAGGTGTAGGCTCGCTTTTAGAGAACGAGTTACCTTCTTTTGAAACGCTTACAGGTAGACAAGAACAGTACGACGCTGGCAACCCAATGGCTAACTTGCTCCTCAACATTAACGCGGATACTGTGCGTGCTGTAGGTGGGATGTCGATGTACGATGGTGGGGAGCGCGACCTGTACAACGCTTTTTCAGACATTGGGCTAGACTTTGATACTACAAGCGCATTAATAGGTGCCGCTAATGACGCTAGCTACTTAGATAGTATTGTACAAACTTCAGATGACAACGTAGATTCTGACTTTGGCGAGTTGCCACCGCCCAATTTCGACACTTTCCCAACCGTAAGCTATACGGGGGACACTACTTCTGCGTCAGACCTGTACTACGATCCGGCAACTCAGAAGACGTACCAGCCTATTACCGGCATTGGTACCCAAACTCAGTGGGTTCCTGTATCAACTAGGGACATAAGTATAGGTGGGGCCGAGACCACAGTAAACGAAGGTGGTACATTTATAGACAAACTCACTGGGGCGGAGTTTAAAGTACTTAATTCATCGACAGATAACAACGGGCGAGTAAGTACTAGGTTTGAGCAGTTAGTTGACGACCCAATCAACCCCGGAAGTAAGATTACTATGCGGGAGTCAATAGCCCGCGATAAAGAAGTAGTCGATTCGTTTACAAGGTTCGCAAATACGAAGACCATCATTCCGGGGTACGGTTGGGCACCATTACAAGACCCTGAAGAATTGCGTTACCCCAAAGACGGCTCTGGCACTATAAAATACAAACGCGAAAAAATTGATGGTGAGTGGAAAGACGTACCAGACTGGGAGTGGTATCTCGAAAAAGCAAAACTGCACAACGGGTACCATAGGGAAGTCGCGTCACAAATATTAAAAAGTGAAGGTAGTGGTAGTAACAGTGGGATACACAGCGTTCTTGGCGATGTTACTCAAGCTAAAGCTACTAATTTGTTGCACGGGAACGTGTTATTTGACGGGGACGGCTTTGTAAGCGATGTTAGGTACATGGATATTAGATCTAAAATACCTAACTCTTTGTACTGGGACGCCACAAATCCACGAACACTTATAGATTACCACAGCATAGAAAGCCCGACAAACAATACGGGTGGGTTTAAAGTTACAAACCCATACTATCACTATAAAGGTTCAAGTTACGCGCAGGACACAAATTGGGGTTTGCGTTTAATAGACCCGCGCACAAACAAAAAATATATAGTGCGGCAGCGGACTATACAGAACGGGCCGACTCGCTTGTACGGTTTTGAAGTATTTAACGCTAGTATAACCGCCTCGGGCCAGTACGTAGCTGGTTCGCGGTTATATGAACAGTACAACGGGCAAAACTTTTTCAGTGTCGGAAGCCCCCTAACCAACGAGGGCAGCACGTTTAGTGTCAGTACTTATGACGATATAGCGGTATCGGCACTACAAAAAATAACAGAAGTAACCGCAAGGAATGACCCTAGTTTTCGCGATCAAGAATTTTTTGACTCGGCTAATATAGAACCCAGAGAAGAGGATTTACGGTCAGTAGATTTATTCTTACGTGCAGAAATGACTAAAGCGGGTATGAGCCGCGACCAAGCCGATGAATACATATACAGCAAAACCGCCGAAGAGCATCTGGCAGCGATAGACAATGGGGACGTGGTTACTTTTACCAATGCGACAAAAGGTCTTACAGACGGGTCTATTTTTGATAAGGCTATATCGCTAGATGATGCGCGAGAGCAGTTTAGAATAAGTCACCCCGAGTATGAACCCTCTATAGCAGATTTAGAGGCTGTATCTACTGGAGGTATGGGCATAGATGCGTTTTTAGCCGCTTCGGAAGAAGATATAGCCGCACAAACAACGCGAGAAATGACACAAATCGTCACTCCAGACTCCGCTGATAGTAAAATGACTATTGACGAGTGGAGGCAGTTTGTCCAAGACGACCTAGGGTGGACAGAAGAGCAAGCCTACAACTACGCGCAAGACTATGCTACACAACTACAAGCCTCTTTAGACTACGATAATAGAACTCAGGCGCAGTTTAAACAACGGTACACTAGCCTATTTGACGGTATGGTTATATCTGAGGAAGAAGCAGTTGCTGAGTACGCTAGACTTTACCCAGACTACACCCCTACAGCCGCAGACATACAAGCAATAATTACGGGAGCGAACGCGACCAGCTCTAGCTCTGAAGCTGCTATGACTGCTACGCTAAATTCAGGCACTAACAGAGCTAGAGTAGAAGCCGAGATAGCCCGCATAGCGCAAGAGCAAGCTGACCGCGATGACTCAATTGCTAATGAACCACCGCCTACTCCTGAGCATAACTGGAGCACTATATCGGATGGGCTTTGGCGCCCAAATCAGGAGGAGGCATTAGCGCTTTTGGATGCGTCAAGCCTACCTAAAGGCTCGGTGGGGTATGAGCAGTTCTACAACGCTATATTTGACGAGCCGGTATTCACAGGAAGGGCGTATCAGGGAGACCTAGCCAAGTTTGAAAACGACCTAGACAAGAGAGTCCTTACACGCCAAGAGTTAGAGGACGCGCTGGCCACCCAACATGAAGTTCCTAGAGACGCAGAAAGTATGGGTGCTGCGGTAGATGCAGCGCTAGCAGCAGGTGTAGTAATAGGTTACCAGCTTGGTAATCCTTATGACCATGATACGTACAACTCTAGGTACGCGAGCAACAACGTTAGTACGTACCTTAGAGATATTAAAGAGCAACGTGTCCGCGATTTATTCACCTCCGCAGGTTTGCCATTTACCAATAGGGCGGTTGATGCGTACTGGCAATTACCTGTAGATGAGCTAACCAACTACATTGATGGAAGACTACAGCACTATGCCGATGAAGAAACGGATGCCAAAACGCTCGATAGATACGAGACGGAAGGTATTTTAATCAACAAGCTCGGTGTGTCGAATGTTATCCCTAACCCTAACGGTGAAGGTAACGTACGTAATCCAGAGCTAGATCGTCTTATTGATACATATTTTGCTGACGCGGGTCTTCTAGGTGTAGATGATACTGTATCCGCGAATGACCGTTTGCAACAAGGGTATGAAGCAGCTAAAGAAGCCCATGATGCAGCACGTGTTACCTTTATGGAAGATAACTACGGCATTACACCTACACCAGAACAGCTAGAGCGGTTACGTAGTGCTACAGATACACAGTGGATAAACGACGACGAAATACTACAAGCTAGGCGTGACCTTGCTGCCGCGAACAACGAAAAAACTCTTAGCCCACGAGAGGTAGCTTACTACTTATCAGATTTAGGTCTGAGTTATGACTCTGATGATGGCATATACAAAGCGATAATGGGTATGGGCTTTGCCGGAGAAGGCGGAGCTACTTTTGATGCTGACCAACGTGCAGCTATAGCAGCCGAAGTTACTAGATTAAGAGCAGAATACGACGCGGAACAAGCAGCAGAAGCAGCAGCAGCCGAACTAGATAGAAAACGTAATGCGGTTAAAGCTGCGTTTGCTACTACAGACTACATACCCAAACCAGCGGAGATAGATCAGTTCTTAGATAACACTGAGGGTGTAGCTGGGTTTGTACAAGGCAAACGAGACGATACCGAAGCTCTGTTTGGGGACTACGACCCTAGCGAACAAGAGATTACCGACTACCTAAACAACAATGCAGGTATAGGTGATTTTGTACTAGGTAAACGAACCGCTACCGCAGCTTTGTTTGGGGACTACAACCCTACTTCACAAGAGATTACCGATTACCTAAACAACAACGCGGGTGTAGCTGGGTTTGTACAAGGCAAACGAGACGATACCGAAACTGCATTTGGTGACTATAACCCTAGCGAAGCAGAGATCACTACTTACCTAAACAACAATGGAGGTATAGCTCAATACGTAGACGACAATACTATTACTCAAGATGAAGTTAAGAAGTCGTTAGAAGATCAGGGTTTTGTTGTACCAGAAGACTTTAACTACAATTCGTTTATAGGCAAAAAACCTGAATCAGGTTTGGCCGCTGCCACTAAGAGTTGGCGTGACGGTAATACCGTTACTGAAGCTGAGGTTAAAAGTGCTTTAGAAGCTCAAGGGTTTACCGTACCAGAAGATTTTAACTACGATGCGTTTACTGGGAAAAACAAACCTGATTCACTAATAGATAATCAAGTAGGCACATACCTAGAACCTAGACAATACACACGTGCAGAGGCTAAAGCTGATTTAGCTGCTGAGTTAGGTATAGGTGTTGGCGCAATAGACGAAGAGGTTTACGGTACTTACCTAGACCAGATAGTACAGTTAAACGGTGATACAAACGCTGATGCAACGGGTAAAACCCAAGTAGAAACCGACATAACTAATGCTGACGATGTTAGGTCATATCTACAAGGTTTAGATTACGATACTACGGGTTTATCCAACGAAGATTTACTTGCGTTTGCAGGTACAGGCTTAGGTATTGACCTAGGTACAGCTACATCTGATTATCAAGCAGCTAATGAAACCATAACGCAACGAAACGCACGTTTAGCAGCAGAAGAAGCAGCTAGATTAGCAGCACAAAAACGAACTGAAACTATAACTGCATTTGGTGACTACGGCCCTAACGAGACAGAGATTGCTCAGTTCTTAGATAACAATGCAGGTATAGCTCAATACGTAGACGACAATACTATTACTCAAGATGAAGTTAAGAAGTCGTTAGAAGATCAGGGTTTTGTTGTACCAGAAGGCTTTGACTACTCACAGTATACGGGTAAGAAACCACAAGCAAACTTAGGTACAACTACTAAAGCATGGCGTGACGCTAATACCGTTACTGAAACTGAGGTTAAACTTGCTTTAGAAGCTGAAGGGTTTACCGTACCAGAGGACTTTAACTACGATGCGTTTACTGGGAAAAACAAACCTGACACAGGAATAAAAGGTCAAGTAGACACATACCTAGAACCTAGACAATACACACGTGTAGAAGCTAAAGCTGACCTATCTCGGGAGTTAGGTATAAGTTATAACAATATAGACGAAGAGATTTACGGTGCTTACCTAGACCAGATAGTACAGTTAAACGGTGATACAAACGCTGATGCAACGGGTAGAACTCAAGTACAAGGCGATATAACTAATGCTGGCGATGTTAGGTCATATCTACAAGGTTTAGATTACGATACTACGGGTTTATCCAACAAAGATTTACTTGCGTTTGCAGGTACAGGTTTGAACGTTGACCTAGGTACAGTTACGTCTGATTATCAAACAGCTAATGAAACCATAACGCAACGAGATGCACGTTTAGCAGCAGAAGCTAAGGTTGCCGCATTAGCAACCGAAATTAGGGGTTATTTAGACGACCCTAACCAAGATGGTGGCGCGTACACTGACCCAGACTACTACGAGTTTATCGTAGAGTATTTATCTTCTGGGCCGGGTAGCGCTGCATTTGAGGCGATGGACGCTGCGCAAAGGAAAGACCGAGTACAGATAACGTCCGTAGACCGCAGACGCTATAGTGAAAGCGAAGTAGTCGCAGACATAAAAGCTGCATTCCCCGCAGATAAAGACTTGTCTGTAGAAGACTTAAAAGCTAAGTACCCTACTCTGTTCGCCTTAGTAGGTGACGGTGGCCTAAATCCTACAACTCACGAAGGTGTACAAAAAGCCGCGTTCGACGAAGGTACTATTACTGGAGACGAAGCTAACGCTTACTTTAGAGATGTTCTTGGGTACGGCGAGGGGTGGATACCTAGTGGTAATATAGCTAGCCGACTAGTTGGTGTGGGTAACGAAGCTACAGTACTACCCGAAGATATAGCCAACTTAACTGGTAAAACATTAGACCTCTACAACGAAACTACTGTTACTCAAGATGAAGTAATTGAGGCTATGATTGCTAACCCAACGGACTTCGGGTTTGCAGATGCAGCGGCAGTAGGGCAGGCAATTTCTGAGGGGCTAGACCTCAGTGCGTACACAGGTAGGTATTGGCAGACGGGTGGCACAGGTACGGCTGAAACTTCTAAGAGTTTAGTTGATCGTTTAGATGACGATACTATAAGCCAAGACGAGATCGACGCATACCTAACAGAACAAGGTTACGACCCAGCCACTGCGGGTACATTCGATAGCAGCTTAGGTTTCGGTACAACCTCAGTAGAAGACATAACCTCTGGTTATCGTAGTGGTGTAGACGCAGATCGTGCAGAAGCAGCAGAAATACAACGACAAACAGACGCTATAAACGCTGCGTTAGATGACGCTACCCAAGACGGTGGTGCGTATACTCCGAGCAACCGCCAAGGGTATATAAACTGGTTTTTAAATAATAGAGACTACGAAGATAAGACAGTCGAGCAGATAAAGGCGTCTATCTATAATGATATAGATAACAAACGCTACACCAGAAGTGAAGTAGCTGACGATCTACGCGCTGCGTTCCCAGCAGATGCAGGCTTGTCTATAGAAGACTTAGAAGCTAAATACGCTGGGGCCTTTGATCTAGTAAAAACAGGCGCGTACGCTACAGACGGTCAGCAAAGAATCGCGTTCGATGCTGCAACCACTACCGAAGCTGAGGCTAGGAAGTCGTTGGAAGATCAAGGGTACGTTATACCTGAAGGCTTTGACTTCACTAACTTTACTGGAGTAATGAACAGTACAGAGTTAGCGAACAACGTCTACCAACACCTATCGCCTCTACAGTACACACGTGCTGACGCTGAAGCAGCTTTGGCTGCCGAGTTAGGTAGACCACTTACTGCCGAGGACTTAACAACCTACAAAGATTACCTAGACGGTCTAGTAGATATGACCGGCGCCACGACTAACGTCATAGGTGACGCTCAGATACAAGGCGACATAACTAGCGAGCAGGAGGTACGAGACTACTTATCAGACTACACGCTAGGTGAAGACTTTAGCTTTGATGGCTTAACAGGTTTAGATGTTGATTTAGACGACGCATTAGGCGACTTTAAGGCTAGTAATAGAACCACGGCACAGAATCAGATTGCGGCAGACTTAGGCACTAAAGGGTGGGCAGATGCTTCTGATGCCGATATAGCTGCGGTCGAGAGTTTAGACTCCGCCGGACGTGACGCGTGGATAGCTGACAGACAGTTTACTAGAGATCAAGCGATTGCTGCGTTAGCTGTACACGGTATAGACGCAAATCACCGGCAGTTCGAGAGCTTGGTTACCCAGCTAATAGTAGACAAAGGCGAAGCAGGTACACCTACTACGCAGGGTGAATTAGTAGACAACCCAGAAGACGAGCTGATAGATGAATTCATAACAACACAGGCTGAGGTAGATGCCGAGTTTGGTAAATACGGCTACTTTGACCCTACTAGTGCAAACATACCTACAGGGGTTCATTACGAAAGCACGTTAGAAGGTCTGGTAGGAACTTATGTAGATGATAACTACGTATCGGCAGATGAAGCGCGTGCCGCGCTAGACGGTATAGCCGGTGTAGACGCATACGAGCAAGACCTTGATGGTAATTACGTAATAACTGACGACCAACTCCTTGGTATGGGGCTTACTGGGCAGTACGACCCAACAACCCTAGGTACTAATGTAGACGCTGCTACTACTACAGAGGAAGAGGTGGTAGCTGCATTTGGGGAAGACTACACCCCTACAGAAGATGAGATAGCGCGTTATGTAGGTCTTCTGCCTGATGGTGACATAGGTACTACTATACCAGCGTACGTAGCTGACCGAATGGATACGTTAGTGAGCGACGTAGGTGACTTATCCCTTACTGTTAGTCAGTTAGAAGCACAGTTAAATGGTGCGTTAGCCGACGGTGGTTCGTTAGACCAAGCAGTATCTAAGGTAGCTGACGACCTTGGTATAGCCGAAGATGCGTTACTTAAACTAATTGGTGATAACTCTAATAAGTTCGATGACCTAGAGGCAGCGTTTGGTACGCAAGCAACAGGTGACCAAGAAGCAACTGGTATCTGGGCTAACATAGCCGATTTAGAAGGGGATGTAGGCGACCTACAAGATGAAGTAGGAGGTATACAAGCCGCGTTCGGTACGCAGGGCACCACTACCGCAGGGGAAGATGGGGTACTTGGAACCGAAGACGATGTAGTCGTATCG
>Ga0098051_1000180_pt1 | contig 24659 bp, 11 predicted proteins | sample 14BtaG_FD_77069 | JGI IMG/M metagenome (GOLD analysis project Ga0098051, IMG submission 77069) | Marine viral communities from the Subarctic Pacific Ocean - 14B_ETSP_OMZ_AT15311_CsCl metaG | ecosystem: Environmental > Aquatic > Marine > Oceanic | place: Pacific Ocean | collected 2015-01-18 | reverse complement strand
GCAACTAATCAAGGATCAGTCAGAAGAGGAGCTGCTTCTGTCAATATTAACATTGAGCACGACGATTTCGAGGAGTGGTTGGAAATCAGAGAACCTAAAGGAGATGTTAACAGACAGTCGCTTAATCTACATCAGTGCGCAGTTGTTGGTGATAAGTTTATGCGACGCCTTGAACAAGGAGATCCGGAAGCGCGGACTAGATGGAGTAAACTTATTAGAAAGCGAAAGGCAACTGGAGAACCGTATATACTGTTTAAAGGAAATACTAACAAAGCAAATCCAAAAGCATATAAAGAAAACGGGTTAAAAGTACATATGACAAATATATGTTCAGAGATTACATTACACACGGACGAGAATCATAGTTTTGTATGTTGTTTGTCGTCATTAAACTTAGCTAAATATGAAGAATGGAAAGGTACTAACCTTATATACGACGCCATATGGTTTCTTGACGGCGTTATGGAGGAGTTTATTCAAAGAGCAAAAGGACTTAGAGGTTTTGAAAATGCCATTCGTTCTGCTACAAAAGGAAGAGCAATTGGGTTGGGTGTACTCGGATGGCACACGTATCTCCAAGAAAAGGGAATTCCTTTTGAAGGTTTGCTTGCTCAGTTTGAAACTAGGAAAATATTTTCGCAAATCAAGATCGAAAGCGAACGAGCGTCTATGGACCTTGCGGAAATTTATGGCGAACCTCTTTGGTGCGCTGGCACTGGCTATCGTAACACCCATCTTAGGGCTATTGCTCCTACTGTGTCTAATAGTAAGCTTAGTGGTAACGTCAGCCCTGGTATTGAGCCTTGGGCCGCTAATGTTTTTACTGAGCAAAGCGCGAAGGGAACGTTTATACGAAAAAATCCGACGCTTTTGAAGTTATTAAGAAAACATAAAATCAATAATAATGAAATATGGGATAAGATACTCGCTGACGGTGGCAGCGTTCAAGGTCTGGCTGAGCTTAGTGATATTACTATGGGGCATGATATACCAGCTAAAGAAGTTTTTAAAACTTTTAAAGAAATAAATCAACTAGAATTAGTTAATCAAGCTGGCATACGCCAACAATACGTAGATCAATCGGTTAGTTTGAATCTTGCTTTTCCAAGTGTTGCTACGCCAAAATGGATTAACCAAGTGCACATGCAAGCATGGAAGAACGGAATAAAAACTTTATATTATACAAGGACAGAATCGGTGCTCCGTGGAGATATAGCTCAACAAGCTATGAATCCTGAGTGCGCTGCTTGTGATGGATAATTAAAAAAGGGGAGGCCGTTAAGCTTCCCCTTTCTTGGTTACAGGATTTTTGGGTATGGTACGCCCGTTTTTTTTATTCCTGTCAATATGTCCACATGACGTGGGAGCTTTTAGTCTTATCGATATCTACATGTATAAATGTTCCGCCCACGCCTATTCTATTAAAACCTAATTTAATTAAAATTTTAATAAGCTCAAATCTTTCTGAAGAAGTGGCGCACGCGATATCTGCGGCTAAGCCTTTTAAATGAGACGATTTAGACGTCCCTCCAACTTTTTCATTATGAGCTTCTGTTCGGTAACCAGAGTTAATTACTATGGGTTTACCATAATTTTTACGGGCGACTTCTAGCATGCTTAGTAATTCCTCACTCATTAATTGGCCACTCCCTTGTACGTCGGGGGAATCAAATTCTTCATAAGTAAAATACTTCATTCTCATTTCTTTTTCTTCCTTTTTATATTAGACGTCCTTTTACCCATCCCAACTCTTTTCTTTTCAGCAACAGCTTTTTTCTTTTCTGACGGGGACATCTCGCTCCAGGTTTTTACAGTCTTGCTGTTTATTCTTTTACTTGGTCTACACTTTTTTGTTTTTTTATTTTTGGTAGATCCACAAGGGTTGCCTTTTTCATCGGTCCACTTTTCTTTAAACCAGCGTTTAAGATTAGCTCCTTTTTGAGTTTTACGAACAGCCATTACTTTTTCTTTTTACCTTTTGCTTTTCTGCATTTTGCTATTGCGCCGCTTGCGTAAGCCGATGGAAATACTTTGTATTGCTTCTTTACTTTATGATAGCATGCGTCTTTTAGTTCGAATGGTGACTTTGATGATTCCATATTAATCTTTTTTAATGTTATATTTTTTACCCATAGCTTCGTAGAAATTTTTTAATTCATCATTTGGTGTTCGAAAAAACACTCTTCTATCTTCAGGTCTAAGGCTGTCAATTACTTGTTGTTTAAACTTTTCTTGTTTTTCTCTGTTTATTCTTCTTGTTTCCTTGGCTTTTATTTTCCCTTGTTCTTTCCTAGCGCTTTGGGCTTCTGTTTTAATTAAATCAAACTCTTCGTTTTTAGCGTTAACATCCCATGTTCGCCAGCCTAAACCTAACGCCATTCTTTGATATGCGGTATTCCTTTTATCAAAAGCCTCAGCAACAGCCTGTGTTTCCATTATTGCTCTATCTAAAGGCACATTTAATGTGGCTGATGCAACATTACCAATAATACTATATGTTGGTGACAAATTAAATTTACCGTCTATTGTAACGTCCCAAGGATGCTTAGCTATAACATCTTTGTCAAATTTATACGTTTGAATGCCAGAGTATATTTTTCTAAGCTTAGATCCTATTGGGGGCGCTATGTTTGCGGCCTCTATGATAGTATATGTATGATCTGCTTTGTATCCTTTTTTATCTTGCTCTAAGAACTTTAATATAGTATTTTTTACAGTAGACACTACAGCTCCATATATACCAGTACCGCGCAATATTGTATCGGTCATACCGTTTAACATACGTGTAAGCTTCTTGTCTTGTGTAGCTTCTCTTTCTTCTTCTGTTTCCTCTTCATCATCAAACCCAGGTATTAAAGCAAATGCTGCGTTTTGCAATGCTGAGAATATTATATTTTGCACGGCGCCATAATAAACAATCTTAGATATATTTGACTTAGCGTCCCCACGGCCATTTACAAGGTCCTGAGCAGCTTTTTTCATCAATCTAGTATATTGCATAGGCGTGTTTTGGAAAGACAATATAAGACGTCCTGCAACGCTTCGCTGTTGTTGAGATACCAATGCTGGATCCCCCGACTGCTGTGACTCGTCTGATATTTTGCTGAAGTCTAAAAATGCTTTTGCTTCAGCGTCTTTTTGAGACATACCTTCTTTTAAATAAGTATTAACTCTGTTGCGATAAAATGTAGCACCACCTGCTGCAATTGCAAAACTATCCGCAATCTGCGTTGGCGTAAACCCTATCTTTAATAAATAAGAAACAGCAGCGCTAGCCTTGTCCTTTGCGTTTTTAGCAGCGTTAGCGATTTCCTGCTCTTGTACATCAGATTTTAAACCTCCTCTACGTTGCTTTAATTTATCAGAGTTAAACAGCATAACGAAGTCTTTCCAGTATTGCTTTTGATTAGCAAATGCTAAACCGGCTTTTAACGGGTTATTATCGCTCCAATTAATAAAGTTAATTGAAGATATGGTTTGTAGCAATGCTGATCTTCTGTTAAAGAACATTATAGTACCAACAGAATTGTTAACCCAATTGTTCCACGCATTAGTAATTTTGTTTGCGCCTGAAGTACGGTTTGTACCGTTTTTCATTGCAAATAAAGAATCCTCAATAGCTTCCCTTAGGTTTGTACCATATACGGCTTCTATTTTATTTAAGTTCTTTTCGCTAAATATAACTTCAGCATTTTCAATAAACTCTGCTAAATATTCTTTTCTGTTTACTTTTTCTGTTAAGCTTTGTAAATCACTAAGTAAAGTTCTAGCATCCCAAAATTCGCCTGGCTCAGTCCATTTATCTTTCTTTGACACAGCTAATAATCCATCTGCATAACCCGATAGGTCTGCGTCATTTTTTACAAGTTTTACTAGTCTAGCTTGATCTCTTTTAGATATACCAGGTATTTCGTAACCAGCTTTGTCCCAAAGATAAACTCTAATAGCAGAATCATATGTATAATCTCCTTCCGGTACAAGTTTATTAATAATTCTTCTAACTGGTTTAAACATTTTATTTAAAGCTCTAGTGTCATTTTTAATTGTTTGACGAGCTCTTTCCATTGCTGCAACACCCTGAAAATAAGGATCCATTAAATTTTGCTCAAAGAAAGCTTGATCAGCTTCACCTTGTTTTCCTTTACCGGCAAACACGTATTGTGTTAATCCTCTAAAGTCTTCTGCGCTTGGCGGAATAAAGAATTTAAATCTACCTTTTGTTTTGCCCCGTCTTCTAGCAACTGCCGCAGAAAATTCTTTAAAATCTTCAACGCCTTTTTGACGTTCAATCATTTTATTAAAGTCTACGTCTAAGCCCATACTATGTTTGACTCTAGCTTGTTGAACCTTGCCTTTGACATCAAAAACATTAAGCACATCTTTGACGGCTTTTACGTTACCCATGTGATCATCCACGAAGTAGAAGTCATTATATCCATCGGCAACCTTTCCAATCATCCATGCCGCTTTAGCTGCGGGCGCTCCATTTGCTAATCCAGTTATATTTTCAAGTGGAATTTCTAAACCTATACCTTTCAAAAATTTATATATAGCCGGAGCTGAGTCAGCTGGTCTTGCTGTTAATACAAATATATTTTTATTACCAAATTTTTCTATAGCTTTTTTAAGCCTTGGTGCTAATGGGCCCGGTGTTCCTTTAACAACTTTGCTAAATTCACTAAAATTAAATTCAGCGCCTTCATTAGCCAATGTTTCACCTTGTTTAGCAAACTCGGCTGGCGTTATTCTATAAGTCTTACCATCTTTAGTTACTATAACCTGACTTTTACTGAAGGCCAGTGTGTCATCAAAATCATATACGCTAATACCTTTAGGTGTAATTGAATACTTGCCCTCGCGTGCGTTGGCCATTGCTTTATCAACTGTTCTTTTTTCTTCAGTTTCCTGCGTAGCGTCTGCTTTAATTACAGGGTTTTTACCCTTTTCGTTAAAGTATTGTTCATACTGTTCTCCTACGGTTTCTGTGCCGTCATAGCTAACCATAGCGTATGGCATGCGCCCTCTTGTAAATAGATTATAATATCTATTGTGCCAAGCTGTTTCACCCGGAACATAATTAGCTGTAGTTATAGCGCCGTATCCAGCTGCATCTAACACCTTGTCCATTTCTTTAACTGGAATAATAGTTACTCTGTAATCATTCCATAACGCCTCCATGTTGTGTTCGGTATTGCCGTTTACGTAGTAATCGTACATATAAGCTAAAACAACTCTAGCTGGTATTGCGTGCTCAAATCTAAAGTCTGAAGGGGTATCTGATTTTATAACAGTAGATTTACCCCAAACTCTAGCTGATGCTCTTAGTGCATTACTTGTACCATTGTTCATGGTAGAAAGCAATGTTAGCGCTACATTAGGGTCTAAACCTTGCTTTGCAAAGTTTTCAAAAAACGAAGTAACAAACTCTTGAGCAGCTTTGTAGTTTATTTCATCAGGCTTATAGTTTTCCCTTAGCATGCCTTTTGACACGTTAGTTACAGGGCTATACTTTCTATCAACCGAGGTTCCGTCTGTAAAAAATAATTTTTTGTTTGTTATTTTATCAATCTTTTTGCCATCTAAATTTAATTTATTATACAAGCTTTGCAGTAAATCCTCTGCTCCACTAAATAAATCGGCACCTGGCTTTGTTATAGGGCTTCCGTCCTTTCTAATACCGCGTACTAACTTTTGAGTCTTTAAATCAAACTTAAATAACCCTATTGAAGCTGATGAACTAAACGAGCTATTTGCAAAAGCTACAATCATCTGTAAACCTTCATCAACGCCGTACTTGTCAATTATCATCTGCATGTTCTCAATTGCTGCCGCTCTAGTGAGCATAATGTTATCTTTATCTCTAAAGACTTCTGAAGCATTCATTGGCGCTCCAACTAATTTTTGCAAAGCTAAAGCCTCGTCTGATTGATTAGATATTTCAATAAGTATTTGTTTGAATACAGGAACAGGTACGCTTTCAGCTGCTTTATTAACGGGTTTAAGTCTGTTCGCAAACTGTTCAGCTACGCCGTCTATTATCTTAGGATCAAAATCAAGCGCCCCATACGTTGTTAAAAATACTTTCTTAATATTACCCTTGCTAAGATTTTTAAGGCTCATTACGCGATCAAAAAACAAATCTTTATTTAAGTCGAATTTAAACCTTTCAGTAGGATCCATTCTGCCAACAGAAAATTTACCTCTGCCTGTTTGTTTTTCAATTTCAACAATTTCAGCTTCTTTGGCTAATCCATTTTCTCTTAATACCTCGGGCAATACATCGAACGCGGCTTCTTCGGCAATGACATCTGCAAACGAAGTTTTACGCGCATTCCGAACATTAGTTGCTTTGTCGTTAGCTTTTAAGTACTCAGTACCTTCTTTTTTAACCTGGCCATCATAGTTTCTTTTCTTAAACTTACGATTGTTTGCATACTTATTTGCAATACGTTTGCCCCTTATGGCTCCACGATCGATAGCATCGTTGTAGGCTTCAACCTCGGCAACTGACATATAATCCGGCGATCCATCTTCGTTTGTAATTTCTTCCATTAAAAATGAAAACCTATCTGAAATAGTAGACTTAGGCATTATGCTATACACATTCTGAAAGTTTCTATCTACAAACGAATCGTAATTGGCTCTTTTTTCTTTATTACCAACTTTCTCAGTATTATCAAAGTTAGCGCCGCGATCCATAATGCTTTTGAATAAGTTACCTAATTTATTACGCATTGCGTTAGCAAGCTCAGTCCTAAATTTTTTACTACCAATAGGCGCAGTAAACTTAGTTGTAGCGTACGCCACCTTAACACCGTCTTTTACTTTCTTTTGAACCTGCTCAGATATTGATATTGCGTTCCCTTCCTTATCAAGAACAATTACTTCATCGGTTATTTGTGGAAATTCTTTTTTAACTTCTTTACTTTCTCGCTCTTTTCTTTTTAAAGTATCGTCAGCTTTTTCTTTACCAACAAGCTCTCTTCTTCCTGGTTCTGAAGGAGCGGCTTCTACAGTAATTTCACCAAAGCCTTTTGTTTTATTAATTACACCCTGTAGCCTATTGTCCACTTGACCAAATATGTGGCTACTAAGCTTTGCTCCACCTTCAGGGTTGTATGATTTTATTAAGAAAGGTATACCGTCGTCACCTTTTTCAATACCGGTAGCTGTTCTATTTATAATCTCATCTTTTACATCTGCATACCCAGGAACTTGATCTCTTGATCGCATTCTGTACGCTACATAACTTTCGTATTCTTGGCCAACGAAATAACCTAATACTAATTTAGTTTCATCAGGAACAGCGTCCCATTGCTCTTTTGTAAAGTTTGGTTTTCCGTCTTCGTTTATTCTTAAATCTAAGCCATAAGATTCCGCCCCAGTGTTAAACGCTTGATTTCCCTTTTGAAACATTCTGCCTTTATCGTCAGCATTGAAACTTTCCGGGGCGCTAAATGATGATTTACCTTTTAGCGAAGACTTTTTGGGCCCTTTTTTAACTTTCTTTTGTATACGTTTGCCAATCTTACCTTCCCTAAAGTCAGCATTACGGTTTAGCATGTAATTTAAAGCGCCCTCAGGAGTACTGGTGTTGATGCCATTGAAAAAACTTTCCTTAGATCTTTTGGCTTCTTGATTAAGCTCAGCGTCAAAAGCATAAAAAGTTTCTTGAGCAACTTTTGTATACTCATCTTTGTATGCAGCACTTGTGTCTTTCCATTCTTTACCAACATCATCAGCAAGATCATCCCTGTTTGCTAATACGTTTTTAACCTGTTCATCAACACCAGCTAAATCAGGTTGAGATAGCCTAGCGTGAAGATTGTCTGCGTATTGTTTTTGTTTTTCAGGCGTATCAAAAACACGATCATCAATAGCGTGTGCTACTTCGTGCACTATAGCGGTTGATTGCAGTATGTTACCCTCTTTTATTGCGGCTTCTGCACGATCTTTGTTGAAAGTAATATACTTGTTATTATATATAAAACCATTACTGCCCTCTTTTTCTAACGATGCGTATATTTCATTTTTAGCATCCTCATCTAAATCTGTATCTTCTAATAGCTTTTGCGCTTCTTTTTTATTAGAAACCTCAAGTATTGTTAAATCAGCGGCATTAACTATTTCTGAGGAAGCTTTTGCAGTCGTGCTTAAAGTTATCGCTCTACCTTTATTAAACATAAGGTTAGCTCCAGCATTAGCATATACTTTTTCTTTTGCTGTTTTAGACAACGGCTTCCCATTTGCATCCACCAAGCTTTCAACTTTTTTAACAACCGCAGGAGACTCTTTAGCTAGCTTAACGTGGCTTAGCCTTTGCTCGTTTCTAATTTCATTAATAATAAAAGCAAGCTTGTCCTTTCTATTTAAAGAACGATATTCATTTGCCTTATTAGTGTCGGTTGTTTCAAGCTTTTGCTTTATTCTTTTCCCGGATGGGCCTAGCGAGTTTTCAACGCGATCGTAATTAACATCTTTTTTAAGCTGATCTTGCTGCTTCTTAATAGTAGCTCTTCTAATGTCAAAATTTTCAGCCTGTTGGTTTTTACCTTCTTTCTTTAGTTTGGCTTTATAGTTATTTACTTTTTCTTCAGCAATTGTTGGAGTGTCTTCTGGTCTTACGCCAGCTTCAGACATTAACTCTTTTTCTAGTCTACCAAGACCAAGCAGTTTCTTTTGATTATCACCACCCAATGCTATTGCGTCAACCTCTAAGCCTGTAACAGCAAAGCCTTGCTCTTTCATTTTAGTAGCCAATTGTGCAATAAGCACGTCCCTTGAACTAGCATCTGTGGATTCTTGTATGCTTATACTTAAGTCTTTTATATCCTGGGTTAAACCATTAATATCTTTTTGAAACTCTACGGTGGCTGCATTATTCATTAGTGCAGAGTATGCAACACCCGGTGTAGACATGGTACCTGATGTAATAAAAGCAGATACAGCGGTATCGTCAATCTGGCTAAAGTCCATGTCTCTGCCAAGAATAAGCCCTTCACTAAGTGCGGTGTCGCCAAGGTATATAATTTCTTCTTCAATTATCTCTCCACCTAGTCTTTTTCCAAGCTCAAGACCTGCCATGCCAAGCTTTTTTAAATTCCTTCTATATAAAAAATTGGATATATTTATTCCGCTTTTTGAAAAGTCTTTAATTGCTTTTAACGAGTTAGGAGCAGTACCTATAAATGATGTTACCGTACCTTCAATAAAACCAGTTGCCCACGCGGCATTCACAATTTGCTGATCCGTAAGATCACCCATTGCTATTGTTTTATTAAGATCAAGTTCGTTTGATGTGTAAGTATTGTAATCTATTAAACCAGATTCATAGGCAACACGATTTAATTCTTTTTGATTCTTAGCGTCTTCTCCAAGTTTTTGAGCCATTACTAAGTCTCTATACTTTTGAGCCCCTGAGGATACCCCAAATTGAGTACCAACAGCTAGTTGAGTAGCTATTTTACCCATATTTAGCGCTGTACCAACTCCAGACGTTCCTATAGCTAATATAATATTAGGCGCTTGTTGCCCCAGCGTTCTTAAGCCAAATAAACCAGCCCTACCTTGAGCCAATGCTTGATCATAAGTAAGCATGGTTTCAAATTGCTGATTTTTTCTTTGCAGTCTTTCTTGCTCTTTGACGGCATATTCAGATCCACCTAATACGGTTGGGACCGCAAGCGCTAATCCAGCAAAAGCATCATTAAGATCTTTAGCCAGTAATGCCCCTGTGTCATATTCTTTCATGCTAAGGTCAAATAGCTCCCCGGGTGTTATTTCTCTGTTTTGTCTTTTTTGTTGGAATTGAGCAACATCTTGCACATAATTTTGCACACTCTGGTTGTAATCAAACTGAGCGGACATAGTGGAATTTTGAAGCTTATACCATTGTCCCATTGCCAAGTTTACTTCTTTTTGCTCTTCCTCAGATAATCCTTTTTTGGTTTGATTTGCTGTAAATATGTATTGACCATCAACATTATCCACTTTAAATTCAACGTTTGGTGCAGATTTTGATATTCTTTCGGCTTCACTAACAATAGTTTTAGCAATGTAATCGCGAGTTTTAATCAACTCTTCTTTATATTCCTTTTTGTTTTCTTTGTATAAATCAACATCCTCCTTGTCAAAACGGTAAGCGAGCTTAAGTAAATTGGCTTTGCCTGATTCTTTCATCATAGCCTCCTGTATGGTTACCATGCGTGAGTCCAGCTCTGATGTCTTATAGTTTTCGTAACCTTGTTGGAATACAGATTTTAATAACTCGGGCGTGAGCTTAGCTTTAATTTCTTCTGGTAAATTACTTTCCGGTGACAGTAGGTCAGTTTTGTATTTAATATATTCCTGGGGAGACATTGTATATGACGTGGCTGCCCCGCCGTATGTATTGTATTTTACTTTACGCTTGTCTTTTCTATTGTCTATGTAGTTTTTAACAATATTAGCCTCATCTTCCGTAAACCCTAAACCTAATTTTGGATCACTTAATGTAAAAGCTAGCCTTTCTGAAAACTTACCAGAGTCTAAGTAACTCCTAGTCATATCTAGTTCGTCTACTTTTTTACCTTCCGCTTCTTTTCTTTTTACAACTTTACTCTCAAAAGCTTCATAAGCTTTAAAAGAATTATTTTTAAGAACATCTTCGTCTTCAGGAGTTAGATTGTTATTGAAAAAATCAGCTATGCCATTTGCATTTAACCCTGATTTAATAGTTACACCATCTTTTTGTACTTCAAAAAATGTTATAGGAATTGATGGAGATCTAGGATCTACTGATTTTGGTCGCGTAGTGGTTGTTTTAATTTTATATCCAGTACCATTTAACCCATAGTTTAATTGATCAATATCAGCAGCTCCTGCTTCTTGATCAAACCTGTCTATAAAAGTATCTACAACTTGAGATCCATATTCTTCAGCCGTAAGCGTTTCAAATGAATTTTTCAATTGCTTAATCTGGTTAGCTGTATTTAGCCTTTCTTCGTATGACGATGGTTTTAGGTTTATATATTGGTCCTCTCCTGTTCTGGGATCCTTATACATAACAGCGTTTCTAACATCTGTTTGCGTTATTTGGATAGGGTATTCTTTTTCTAAAATAGCTTCAACCGTTTCTTCCGTTTCCATTACTAGGCTAAATGGATCTTCTAGACTTGGCCCTTTTTCAGGCGCAAAAACAGCTTCTTTTTCCCGCTGTATATCTCTTTTTAAAGTTGATATTTTTCGACCAATTGATCTTGCGCTACTCCCTGGTTTACTTCTTGCGGATTTCTGCGCCAATAAAAGCTCTTCCAATCTGGATTCCATATCGATAAGACTTTCCGACTTTGGTGCTTTCATCTCTACAGGTTCCTCTGTTTCCACAGTTACAATCTCGGACACTTTTTCCGGCGCTGTTACAGACACTACACCTGCATCCGTTGTTGCAGCGTCCGTTGGCTTTTCCACTTGTTCGTCTTCATTTACAAGGGTATAACCTGATAAGGAGGCATACTCAGAAACTGACATTCCATTCATTTTTGCCCACGAATTCATCTGTTCTACCGTAGCGGTATCTCCATTTGCATTTTTATACATATTAAATTATATTTTAAAGATCTTTTGTTTCTCCGCCCATAAAAGTCCTAAGACTTGTTAAGTTAAGGACATCTTCGCCTTTTTTATTTTTCTTATATAAAGGAATGCTAAACGCAGGATTTGGCATTGTTACGCCTTTTTTTGTTTGCAGCAGTTGATACTTTTGGACACCGTCCACTTCAACAAGTTTAAAATTCGCGCCTTTTCCATCAAAACGTCCAGATATAATAGGTGCCTGTGCCTTTATACCAGCATCAACTTTGTACATAAAGCCTCCGCTATCTTTACTAGCTTTTGAGCTGCTTTCAATTCTGTCAACCTTTGGGCCAAAATTTTGTATTGCTTGTTCAGCAAACCATCTTTCAGCAAATTCTTTTTGGGTGAGCTTTAATTCATTACCCATGGGATCCTTATATGTTTGAGTTTTATTTCCAGCGGGATCAAATATAAACTCGCCTGTGGCGCTGTCTACATATCCTTTTACTTGATATGTTCTTTTTGTTTCGTCGTTTGGATTCCATGCTACATCCTGCCCTGATATACCCTTGCTATCAGCACCGATCGTATCGTTCCATAAGTCTTCCATTTCTTGCAAATACGTAGGATCATCTGTTAAGTGAGAAAAAGACAATTGCCCCACATTTTGTATAGCTCTATTTTTAGCTTGCTGCGGCGTTACACCATCAATAGACTTCCATTGTACACTAGTAATAACAGATTCACCACTATCGTTAGTTTCTCTTGTTACGTCATAATAAGTAGCCATAGGTTTTGAAGCATCTCCAAGTATGCCGGCAACAGCATTTTTAGAGTCATCAGTTATATCAACTATAGTCCTAAAATAAGCATCAGGGTTTTTGCCGTTATCAGTAACCCGCATGTATTCGTCTATGTTAAAAAGGCCTGTAACTTCATTACCCTCTCCTAACCTGTATAAATACATTGACCCATCTTTTGCGCCAATTTCAACATTGCCACCCTCAACAAGGTCTAATAATATTTGCTGCTGCTCAGTTGGAACGCCGCCTGCAATTGCACCCGCGGTCCCAAACTTTTTACCCAAACCTTCTTTTAAATATCCCGCAGCAGCCATTATTGCTGGCGCTTGTTGTTTGTACTTGCCTACAGTTTGTTGAATTTCTATCAAGGCTTTTTGTGCGGTAGCCATGTCTATCCCGCTATTAGGATCATCCATAGCAGTTCTAACTTCCACAAAATCATCCATTAACCCGTAAAGCATTTTATTTTTGCTGTTCTCAAATCCAGTATTAGGTATTTGATCAATCAATGCAACTTTATCATATTGCAAAACCCGTAAATTTTCTCTATCTTTTAAAAGTTGTAATTGCTTTTCTTTTTCGTGCCTAATATTTGCTTCGCGTGTTGCAATCCCTGCTGCAACGCTTGTTCCAATAGAAGCAATACTTTTGCCTATACTGCTCCAATTTGCACCACCCGTAGCGCCTGAGCCTGAAGACCCTCCTCTTCCGGATATTTTTGCTGCCTTTATAGTTGGCGGATTAAAGTTTATTGTGTTTGTAGCCATGTTTACTTTATATTATAATTTTCCTCCGAGCCCAGCTCCAAGTATTTGTCCTCCCATCGACGCAATTCCGCCAAACGCGCTTGCTTCGCCTGCTTGGGCAGATGATTGCCTTGCTTGAGCGCCTGCTTGTACCCCAGAAAGTCTAGCTAATCTATTTTCGTCTCTTTGTTCTTTTGATTCAAACATATAAGCCTGGCCTTGTGCTTCTGCGGATTGTAACCTGAGCTCGTCTTGTAATGCAATATTTTGCATACGAACCGCCTCTGCCGTTTGACGTTTTTGTAAATCTTGCTCGCCTTGTGCTTTAAGTTTTTCATTAGCCGCTTCCTGACCTTCAATGCTAGCAGATATTCCTTGTTTTGATTTTAACGCCGCCTGAGCTAATGCAGTAGCGCCCCCGGCTCCAGCTCCAGTAGCCAGCATAGTGTCTAAAGTATTAGCAAGAGCAATATCAGCTTCTTCTGCTTGCATTTCAGCAGCTTGAGTAGCAACGCCCAAAGTAGCGTATGGATTACTCATGCTTCCAGATAAATCTTCAGCAAGATCAGTTACGCTTTCCATACCAGCGTATGGGTTTATAATTGTTGCTCTACTAGATTCAATTGCGTCGATTTTTGCTTGCGCCGCCGCCGCTTGTCTGCCCGCTGCACGCGCTGCTTTACGAGCTTTACTAGCCCCCATCAAACTGCCTCCTATAGATAGGGCTGCTCCTGCTGCTATTGCTGCCATAGTTATATATTTTTAATTAATTCATGAGACGCGCTTTCATCAACGGTCCAACCTAATTTTTTATGAGTATTTATTAAATGCTTATTACGACCTATGCTAAACATATGTAAAAGGCCTAAGCTGTGACATGTTTCTTCCGCGGTTGTTATAAGAAGTTCTAAAGCCTCTTTACGATCCTTTTCTCTGTATTCTGGATCTGATACTATCCATTCTAGCAAAACTGCATCAGAATTGGTAAAATAAAGAAACCCAGCGCATATAGGCTGTTCTTCTTTATAAACCATTAATCCCCCAGTTCCATTATCTGGTAAAAAGCTTTTAGGCGGGTTAACCCATTTAGGCCAAGCCTCCCACCATTTACATAACGTATCCCAATCGCTTTCTTTTAAGTTACGTACATTTAATTTATTCATAATTTAATTTAATAAGATGATTCAACATATTCTGTTGATACTGCAAACAATTCTTTTTGACTAGCTGCTGCATTCGTTCCAACCAAAGACATGGTTACTGTATTAAAAAACCCCTTAACTCCCGTCATTGAATTTCCGTAAATAACAGCGCCAGTTTGCTGTATTGTATTATTGTTTATATTTGCAAAATATTTACCCTCTTTGTTTATAAATTGATTTACAAATAGTTGATTTTCTAAAGACCCCAAGTTATTTGTGGGAATATATTGCCCAATTGGTACCCCTGTGTCTTGATCTGTAGAAATAGAGGTTGCCTCCCATCCAGTAGATCCTTCATAGTTAACAGTTTTGAATGTTTTAACCATTGAAACATTTGGATTAAATATAAAAGTAACACTAGAATTATTAGGTACACCATAAAATGTACTGTAATTTCCATTGTTATTATAATGTTCCCAAATTCCCCCTGCTCTAAATGAATAAAATTTATTTTTTAAACTAGCTACAAAATCAGGGTCATAAGTATAAAAACTTGTCCACCCTTTAACGCTTTCATCAAAAGAAAGAGTACTATAGCTTTGTTTTGGATTACCAATTTCCAAAAATTGGCCTTGTAAGGATAAAGAAACATCGTATTTTTTAGTGTGCAAATCATATCCACCAATAACTTTAGAGCTTGAAATTAAACCAGACAAACTGTCCCTAAAGAAATCAGCCATGCCATATCTAGATATCTCTTCAATGCCATCCATTGATAATCTAAGCACGGCGTTTCTTTTTCTATCAGTAAAATATTTTCTATAACCATACACAGCGAAACTTTCGGGCTCAGTCGATATACCGTATTCACCACCATATGATTGTATTGTGCCAATCACCAAGTTACTTGTTGTAACAGTGCCACCGCCTTCTGCGGAGTAAATAGCATCTTTATCTATTAGGGCTCTACTAACTTTGTCCTCTTGAAATATAATAAGGTTTGTATCTTCAGCGTATAACTTTTGTATCGATCCATTTGCTGGGTCTGCTGCTTTCGTTATTTCTGCTCCAACAGGAAATTGATTTGTATTGTTAGTTCCAGTTTTTGAGTTATATATTCCAGAGTATATTAAAGCATTATTTCTTACTTCGCCATTTGGATTTTCTTCAACAGCATAAGCTTTTACGCCAAAATCAACCGAAGTATTATTATAACCTCCGCGAATACGAGCCTCCTCAATATACCAATCGTCTGTAGACTCTGTATAATACTGCGGAACTTGATCAAAGTTTATAATTTTACCAATAGTTACTACGGCTCCAGGGCTAGTATTAAAGTCAATTCCAGGATCTTTATTTAATAGTATTCTATTGGGAAAGGGTTTTTCTAATATATACCCGCTAAATTGCTGCCCGTCTGGGTTTTGTATAATTATTTGTGACCCTACGTCTCCTTGCAAAATATCAATACTAGGATTTATTCCAACTAAAGCCTTGTTTAATGGATCTTGAAAATTAATATTAATAGTCTGCTCTAAAGGCTCGCTACCTTGATTAGTGATCTCTTTAATTTTTTTCAACCAAAAGGAATTATAATACTTTACTTCTAGTATAGCTGCCATATTATTTAATTACTTGTTTTTTAAATTTATTACCTTATAAACTACATATCAGGAAAAAACTGACTCCAGAAACCGCCCCCTGGAGGAGTTGGTATGCCGGTACCGCCGCTTAATCGCTGAGATCTATTCCATGGAAATTCTCCAGGATAGCCGGGTCCATAAGTTTGCCAATTCGCATTTGCCGAAGGCGGATAACTATTGTTAGTTGTTTGAACTTTTTTAGTCACCACGTACGGAGGAGTTCCTGTTTTGTCAACATCATTTTGAGCATCATACACACCGGTGCCTTTGCAATACCAAATGTCCGGGTTGCTTAATACTGTTCCCCCGCTAAAATTCCACCAATTAAATTGGGCGTCCATTAATGGAACGCTAGTCGTGGGAGATGTATATCTTTCTGTTACATACGTGGTAAGGCTATTACCTCCAAACCCTGGTGGGTTTACTTCCACTTGGTTAATAAGATCGGAGGTTTGGAAGTATCTTAAATTATATTGGAAAAAAGGACTATCTGCATAGTAGTAGTCCCCAGAACCATTTGTAAATTCATAAGGTATTTGAGTAAAGTTTGATCCAGGGTAATGTAAATCCCTAATTCTAACATAGCCAGACGTTGAGGAACTTTGAAAACCAGCTCCTAGTCCTACGCGCACTAAAAAAGCATATTCATTCATGGTGTCTCCAAACGCTAACCAAGAGCTCATTCCTTGGCTTCCCTGAGCCGCTACCTCGTTTGCTCCGTCGTAAGCATTTATCATATTGTAATTTACGTTCTGCACCACAATGCCGTTTAAATCAGGTGCCGCGGACCACGTTGCATTAGCACCGCCTATTGGTATACCGTCGCTGCCAATTGGCCTTTTATAAGCTTCCACTTGAACAAAGCTATATGCGTTTATAAAATTACCAGTGCAATCATAAGGATAAGCATACCAGTTTTCTAATCCAAAACAAAACTCGCCCCTTTTTAGAGCTGGTGTAGTCGGGCTGGTGTGGACGTTAAAATTTGGCGGTAAAGTTGCGGGTAAAAAATCAAAAACATCATTAGGGTTTAATTGGGCATAATTAAAATCAGCCATGTAAAAAACCGTATTTGTTTCAAATGGACTTGAGAATCCGCACCAATCATTATATACTTCTGTACCTTGCACAGGATCGTCAAAATTTGTTGGCTGAAACCCTTTTATTAAATAAACTTCTTTTGTAACGCTTAAGCGCCCTATGTCCACAAATTGATTAAGCTCTGTAGCATCAAACAATCTAACCCCAACAGGATATACTGCATTAGGAGCCTGGAGTCCGGCTGTTGTTAATGTTATAAAACCACGGGGGTCCATTTCAAAAAAGCCATCATCATTGCCATACTCTATATCCCAAACTAAATCTTCTGTATTTAAGCTTGCGTCAATAGTGCCGTTTACAGGATTAGTTGTGTTGTTTGGATTAAAAAATAATCCAAAATCCGCAATTGGAGTTCCAGTGCCAACAGAGCTATTAAAAACGTAGTTAGGGGGCGATGGTAAAGTAAAATCAGGAGGTCTATTTTGAAGGCTCCCCTGAAAAGTTAAAGTTTGAAATTCCCACTCGGTTGAGGGGTTTGTGTTTTGCACCTCTATAGAAAAGGTGTATACATCGTTTTGATAGCTGTTCCATAAATAAGCAAATTCTGCGGCTGATTGAATTTGGTAAGCACCCTGGTCTGGGCCACTAGGAATTTGAGTTATAGAAAATAAAACGCCATTTTGTGTAACATTTCCCGCTCCGTCTTCAACAGAAAAAGAATTTAAAGATGTCTGTGGTATTTCTACGCCAAATTGATCTACTGGGTAGAAAGTTTGGGTTAATACATGCCCTATTGGATCGTCCTCAAAAAGTTCAAATTCTGGCGATTGCAAAGAGGTTGGCCCGTCGTACCCAACAGCTACATCTTCGTTTATATCAGAAATTAATCCACTTTCAGAGCTTTCCCAATATATATCTAGTGCTGATATAAAAGGATCTGTTTCATAAACCGACAATTGGAATCTTGACTCAGGCGCATTTGCATTTGTAAGAGCAAAGTCGTTATAGTTTATACCAAATTGTTTTGTTGTAGAAACTCTAGCAAGAATTGGATCGGTTTCACCTTGAAATATATAAGCCCCTGGCTCTGTAATAAAATTAATAAAGTTACCCTGTGCGGCTCCAACTGTCTCACTTAACTTAATTTCAGCCCAAACCCCATCTTCACCGGGAGCTCCATTATATCTAAATCCAAGTATAGAGCAGCTTTCTACATACGTTCCTGGGGTTACGTTGGTAAGATCACTATTATTTATTTTAGTCCCCCTGGGAATTACAACTCCGGGGTAAAGATTTTTTACAATTATTGTGTCATTTGTTCCTAGGGTATCGGATATAGCAGAAAATTGTTGCGCCGTAGTAGTAGCTCCTATAAGGTCACTTGCGTTTCCTACGACTGTAGACGTATCAGATGATCTTAATGGAAAATACTGCAGGTTCTTATAATTAGTTACCCCAGCCGCGTTAAAACTTGGAGCTACTCTTCCGTATAGTTTTACACTACTTCTATATTGTTTTTGGTCCGGCCCAACTTCAGCTAAATCTCTTGGAATTTTATTTATATTGTCATTTATCAATGTTAAATAACTCACGTTGGCATCGGTATCTGTAGAACCAGTAACAAGGTTAGCGGCACTAAAAGCACTAGGCAAATAAACATTGTAGTATTCTTGCTCTATTTGCTTAACTACCATTTTATAAGAATACCATCCGCTGGGATTTAAAATATAGGCAAACCTAATATCGTTTAGCTCTAATGGTAAGCCCGGAGTTAACTTATATGAATCATTAACCCTACCTTCCGTAGTTATCGTATAAGTAGGAGCATTTGAAGCGTCTACATTGGTTATTTTTACATAATCAATATATTCTCCTCTAAAATATTCATTTTCCTTTGGAATAGCCGTGTAGCTGGGGTCTGACTCTAATGTGAAAATATATTCGGTGTCCGTAATTGTTACACTCTGCCCCGTATCTAAAGCAAACCCACTACCGTCTTCAGATGGAGTAGCATAAAGACCCGTTTTGCCCCCATTAATAGGATCATTTATTTGAACAACTAATGAGTTCCCAAACCAATCTTTAACGCCTTGTGGCATAAAGCTGGGGTCAATATCACCTGAGCCAATTGGATCATCAGCCATATATTCTGCATATATTGTTGACCCTCCAAAATCTGCCGACCCAACAGTGTTAGGTAAAACAGGCGACAATATAACTGAAGATTGTCTACCAAACTTGTCAGATAAAACAAATCCAACTTGGTAGTTTCTGTTTTGTTTAATATTATGATTTGGATATTCTATAAATGAAGGATAGGCACAAGAAGCTATTTTCGGCTGAAAATTAACAGTATAGCTAATTGAACTAGGAGGCGTGGGTTTAGTTAAAAAATTACCATACACAACGCGATTACTAATTATTTCTTGAGAAAAAGCTTTTGATGGCACCTTGTCAAAAACCCTAACGGTCTGTGCCTCTGGTAATGTTCTAATAGGCTTACGTGATTGATAAGAATATGTATAATAGCTTTCTTCATTATTAATGACGCTTACGTCAACTGTATCTAAAACTTTTACCGCCAACGAATCCGACTCTTTATACAATATATCTATTTCAGATATTTTATAACTATTAGCTATATTTATGCCTTTATCAGGAAGCGGTATGATTAATTCAATATTGTTAACATTATTTTCAAACCAATCTAATATAGTGCTACCAATTGCTTTATTTTCATCCCCATTAATAAAATAGCCTTTTTGCTTAGGAATAAATGCTATTTGTGTAAAAGGAGAATATATAGAATATTCATTATCCTCAAATTTGAATCTATAAGCAAATCTAACAAATTTATCTTCTAAATAATCCGGGTCTCCTGGCCAGGTAGGGTCTTCAGCCTTATCGGTCATTGTAGAAATTAAAAAACATACTTCGTCTCCAATTTCATAACCAGGAAATGCGACTGGGGGTGAGGTTGTTGTTATTGTTATTTGCCCCGCAACTGAGGAGGGTTCCACGGCTGTTACCGTTACATAGTTGTAAGGAAATAATATTTCAACCGCATCTCTATACGCTAAAACAGTCATTCCTACCGTTATATCTTCATTTTCTGCGACTTCAAATTCAGTTTCTGAGGCTACAGATATTACGGATTCTTTTTGTTGCTTTATAAGAAGTATCGCTTGATACGGATTGTATTTAGATACTGATATATGATTTTCTTTGTAGTAATGAGAAGAGCCTTCTCTTAATGCAGTTTCTACATTTATTTTTCTTGGCTGATTTCTATTGTCTGTCCAAAAAAGTAAATCTTCTAAAAGACTGACGGCTATTATCGTGTCGCTTTGAGAAAAGTTTAAAAAACTACCCTCTACTAAAACATTATAAGCTCCGTTATTTAAATTGTAAGATCTCACAGCGCAACTAGCGTCCTCAGGGGCAACAGCAGCGCCATTCCAGTCTGTTGTGAATGTTATAATACGGTTATTTGTTGGGTCCATATAGTACCCAATAATTTCTATTTGGCCATATACACCATCCCCTAATTGAGTTCCCGCTACTAAACTATTACCTTTAATATTTTGCAATGTTCCAACGCTATCTTCTTCAGATTTACCAACAAGTATATTCTGAGCAGTTCTATATTCGCCATTAGGCAATAACCTGTCATCCAGGTCTTGATTCATTTTTGCCTTAAGAAAACTGTTTTTAGCTTCAGCCATATTAGTGTTTAATTATTTTAGATTTATTTCTAAATACCTGCGTAATTTCTTCTAGCTTTAGATTTGAAAGTCTTATTTTTGTATTACGTAATTTAGCGCTTCTATCGCGTTTAAATCTCTGCACAAGGTATTCAGGCATGTTCATGCGTACGGACAATATAGAGTACGCTATATGAGCATACATAGCCTCTTCAGCTAACTTTGGCACGTACATGTCTTTGTCATAAGCTAGTCCATCTGATATGTATTCAAATATTATAAGTTTTCCTACGAGATTACTTGAGAAAGAAATTTTACCTTCTCTTTCATTTATTGTAAAAAATCCATTAATATTTGTGGTCTCTGGATTTAAGCCGTACCGTTGGCCAAGCGTATTACCCCTCCATGTATACGCGTCTATTTCTGCACCATAGCTGTTATAAAATTCGCTGTCATGAGCACCTGTAATTTTATTCATATTAGCATCCCCCCATCTTTCGTCTATAATCGGTGTGCCTTGCAAGTTTTCAGCATACTCATCCTGTATAGGAACACCGTTATCAACTTGCTGGATTGGCATATCAGTAGGGTTGGAAGTAAGTCGGGTTGGATATATAACATGCTTAACGCCCAGCTTGTCAACCCATGATAGCTTAACGTAGTTTACATAATCCTGTGGAAGTATAACCGAAAGGTTATTTGGTATACTTAATTCTTGTTGCTTAACACTCTTTAAAGTGTCGTAGCTAAATTCTTGAACACCTCTTTTTGCATGGAACACCACCTCTGTTCTTTTAACGCTTGGTATAATCTTGCCTTCTCCCACGTACGCCACAATAAAATTATTAACGATGTCTTTAAGGCTCACTCCTGCGTAATCCCCATAATTAGTTTCCTTTAAACGAACTCTATAAAAGCCCACGGCAAAATCGCCTGTGGTTAATGTTATTAAGTTTTTTGATAATGTGTATTCAACGCTAACCGGTATATATGGATCAAGCCCAGACTGGCTATACTCTAATACAAAATTATTTTTCCAGTAGTTTACATCAGAGGGGCTCCATGAACCACTATCGTACAATTTCATTTTTTCGTCAAACGTATATTGTAATGAAGTTGCCCCTAATAGTGTTTGATGTATAACCTGCGAAGCTGCGTAATATTGTTGATTTGTTTCGTTTATTAATCCCATATATTAGCTTTTTTCGTTTACTCTTTCTTCTTGTATTTTTCCAGCCGCGGCTTGAACTATTTGCGGATCTCTTATAACTACCCCCGCATATGCCAATATTCTTATTATTAATGAAGTCTGCTCTGTTGGCTGTAATTCAAAATTTACACTATTTGCTGGATCATATATATACCCACCGCTTGTTGTGAATGCCCAAACAGGCGCAATAGGCTTTTTTAAATAACTTGCGGTTATATCGCTTTGTATACTTTTTGGGTATACGTATAATTTATTTTCTTCAAAAATATACACAGGATATTCTGTTGTAGGTTTTGTCAAAGGAGACATATTCACATACAAAAAATCATTCCGGTTTATTCTTTCAACCTCAAGTTCGTCGTCGTATATGACCGTGCCTATTTTGTAAAAATCATTTTGATAAAGTACTACATTAATAGTAAAGACTGTTGCTGGGGTTGGACTCACTGTTATAAATCCACCGCTTGCGGATAAAGTATATCCAATATTTTCTGTTTGCAAAACACCATCAAAAAATACTTGTAGCGTTCCTTCTGCAACTTGGGCTGCTTGCAATACTTGAAAAGCATATGCAGCTTGTCCTATTGTGGTAGTTATTGTTTCTTGCGCCACTTGAGAAGACGGTGTGGGCAAATTAAAATATCCACCAGGGTTGTAGTTTGCCGTGGTGGGTATTGTTTTAAATGGAGCTAACTTTTCCTCTATGTTTTTTACCCTATTAGAGTACTCACTGTCATTTTCAGGAATACGTAGCTGTTGATTTAAGTCTTCAAAATATTCGTTGAACATTTCAAGTTGTACTTGTGCACCAATTTTGTTATATTCATCAGGCGTTAAATAACCCCTACTTTCTTTGTTTAATATCAACAAAACAGTTCTATATACTGTATCTACGCTTACTGCCATTTGTTTTATTTATTATAATGCTAAGCGGCAGAACAAACCACCGCTTGCATTATTATTACACGTTATTGTAACTTTTTCTCTATTGACCTTAAAACTTCAATACCTTCATCGGTTTTAAAGAATGCAGCCATAGCAGAATATGGGTTTTCATCAAACGGAACTGTCATAAGCTTTCTATTGTTAGAGGCCCAAGTAAACGTTCTGTTATCACCCGATAGTTTAATTATATTTGTTTCTGTTGCAACGATTGCTATGTTTCTAAGTTGAACATTTTCATCTGTAGCAAGCTCAATAAATAAATTTGGATTATTTTTTGCAAATATTAATAAATCTCTTTTTATTTCTTTAGATGACATTTCCGACACCTTAGACCCAAGTTCCACTCTTAAAATTGCTTCACCTTGATCAACATTCATTTCTCTAGCCGCATTTAATGCCTCAATTTGCATTTCAATTTCTACAATTTCATCTTTAGCATCGCTGACTTTATCAAACTCACTATATATTCTACCTTTCATTGGGTGATATAAAGACAAGAGTTTTTGGAGATTTTGTTTTTGTTTTGGAACAAACAAAGTGCCCTCTTTAAATATAATGTGGGCCATTGTTGATTCACCTTTTTGTTCGTCTACCAAAGGAGAGTTTTGATTAGTTGCATATCGCAATTCTCTTTGCTTACCTGCTTTTTCATCAAACCATAATAAAGGATATCTCCTACTATGCTTCGAGGGGATTATATGAGTTAATGGATTGCGTTTTCCTATTAAATAATAAGTTCTATCTTTAATTTCCCACTCTGGTTCTGTTTGTTTTGGTTTAACTGCTTGTTTTTTTTCTACAGTTGGTTGAGGTGCAACCTCAGTTTTTTCTACTGCTTTAGCTTCTTTAGCCATAATATAATAAAATAAAAATGTTAATAAAAGTAATAACTACCCCCGTCAGTTCAACGAGGGTAATTACTACAGAATAATTATACTACTGGAGAAGATGTAAATAACACAAAGTTATTTGCAGCTTGCACACATAAGCATCTTTCAGATAGGAAGTGTACTTCCATAGCGTCAAGATCAGATGTAGCAGCTCCACCTACAGAACCAGTAATCCAAGATTTCATACGTCTGTCATCAGCTTGCGAAGCACGGTAACGCACATGCAAGAATGGTCTACGAATGTTTGATCCAAGGATTTGATCGTATACAGTTGAAGTTCCAGCTGGAATAAGTACACCATCAATATCATCCATACCACCACGAGTTGAGATGTCATTTAGATATTTCCAGTCAGTCTTATAGAAGTCATAAGAACCTCTGCGGAAACCGCTGAACCCTAAGTTCAATGCCATTTCTTCAGAGTTTTCAAATAGTCCATAAGCAGTACCGCCGCTACCTCCTGAAGAGATGTTAGCTAGCATATCGTCAAAAGCTAGATTCGTGTCTCTATCTAAGAAAAGCATGTTCTCTTCAATAGCTCCCTGAGTATCTAATTGCTTAAGAATAACGTCAAATTCTGCAATACCAGAGCCAACTCCAGTTCCGCCAAAATCAGCATTAGTATATACGTTACCTCGATCTTCAATAGCTGCGAATAAACCTTCAGTACCTTTACCGTTGATTGTTGCGCTAAACCCAGGCACTAATTGCTGGTTAGTAGCAAAACCACCTGCAGCATCAGCAAGCTCACCTTCAACTACGGACATTTCTAGGTAGTCTTCAAAGCGTAGACGAGTTTCACCTTCAGCTTTTAAGTACCATAAAAATCCAGAAGTTCCAGCTTCAGTAGCAACTTCTACCCAACCAATCTGAGCTGTGTCAGAACCAGAGATAGAATATTTATCTTTGATTATAATAGGTGAATTACTGTATTCTTGAAAACCAGCATCAACCGATCCATCCATTCCAGCACTTCCTTTAG
>Ga0098051_1000177_pt1 | contig 24745 bp, 25 predicted proteins | sample 14BtaG_FD_77069 | JGI IMG/M metagenome (GOLD analysis project Ga0098051, IMG submission 77069) | Marine viral communities from the Subarctic Pacific Ocean - 14B_ETSP_OMZ_AT15311_CsCl metaG | ecosystem: Environmental > Aquatic > Marine > Oceanic | place: Pacific Ocean | collected 2015-01-18 | reverse complement strand
TCTATGAGTTTAACTTCTTTGTATGCATAAAGCAAGTCTTTGTATGGACCGTCTTTGATACGAATGCCAGCATGTACTTCATCGCTGTCTTGGTATTCATAGACATCCTCAAACTCGTATGAGTATGTTTTACGCTCTACTGTCTTTTTACGTTTCCACGGTAGTAGTTTGTCAATGTAGATCATTCGTCGCCTTCTACTTCTTCAAGGATTTCATCAACACTCTCACCACCTTGGTAAGTAAACTTGGATTGTGTGAATGCATCAATCTTGTCAAGGATATCCTTGGTGAAGAATTTATCTGGTTCTTTGTAGATTGCCTTCTCGTAGTAGTTCTTACCATCAACCCAAACATAGCGAGTACCATTCTTCTGTACAATGCCTGCTTGCTCTGCAAGTTCGACCAGACCAAAGTATCGGTTCAGTCCCTTCTTGAAGTTTACCTGAGTCATGACTTCTGAGTTTTCAATAGTCAATCGTGACTTCGGTAGCTTGGCACGAATCTTGACACCGACCTGTTCGCTGCCTTCCTTATCCTTGAGTTTGCCCAAGAACACAATCGTGGATGCAGCATAGACAAGACCCGAACCACCCGCCATAACATCTTTTGGATACATCGCGCCCATTTCAGCATAGGTGTGGTTGGTCAAGACAAGCGGGATTCCCTTTTGTGCTGCCTTCAGAGTTACAACACGGAATGTTGCCTTGATAAGCTGTGCGCGAGTCATGTCTTTCTTACCAGTGTCATTGATGATGTCATCAACTTCTTTCTTGGTAGACAAGTTACCCATCGAGTCAAGAACAACAAAGATACGTGGGTCGTTCTTTGGATCGTATGCTTCGATCAGATCGACAAGCTGTTTACGATAATCTTCAACTGTAACAACAGGGAAGATAACAAACCGCGAAGTATCAATGCACCACTTGTCGAGCATGTCTTTACGGATCGCACCTTCTGATTCAAAGTAAAGAACAACACCATCGGGATTGTCTCGTTGGAAGTTCTTACAAGCAGTCATTGCATAGTAGGTCTTACCAACACCAGACTTACCCGCAAGAGCAGTCACGTTGTTAGCAGGGTATCCGCCGTAGATCGAACCAGATAGCAGAGCATTCATTGCGTAGCTACCAGTGTCAACATACCACTCGATGTCACCACCAAGGATACCATCTTCAGCAATTGCTGCGAATTCGTTGTTTACAGTTTTGAGTAGTTTTGATGCGTAAGCTGATGCCATAAAGTGTCTCCATTAAAATAGGGTTAGTTTTTCTTCAATCGTCCAGCCGATGTACTTCAACAAACCTTCGACTGGCTCAATAAATGTTTTGCTGAATTGTAGATCGTAGTCTACATACTTATCAAGTCCAAACTCTTTGGGTAGAGCATTGTTGAACCCGATGACGTTTTCATGAATTGTGTTGGGCATAGTCAGGTACAAGAATTTAATCTTGCTACCATCAGTCATGTGACTATACTTATCCGTTATCATTTTCTCTTCGATTAGATTATTATACAGGATTGCTGCACGCACTGCAATAGGTGTACCTTTAGAATATCCACGCCCTTGAATAAATTTGCCGATGCTCGATACACCACGGGGAAACGCGATGTCTTCCGGTGGTAGTGTATAGAATTCATTCTTACATTCGTTGATGTACTTACGAAATTCATGAATGTCTCCCGCAAGAATCAATTCAATCGACCGTTCGATGTATGGCTTGACTACATCTGGCGTTGATGACCGCTTAATCTCAAGACCCATGATCTTGTTCTTAGCGTGTGGATATACCCGGTCTTCGTCAGCAACCACGTTGAGAACATAACGCTTCTTACCAGTCCATAGTGCTTTGCGTGAAATCGCTTCGCATTCCATGTTCATCGAGTCGGCAATGTTGTTTGTGTAGCCACCAAGTTCTTTGAATGCGTCTTTGATGATTGTACCGATACCCGCACCAGTCTTTTGTAGAAATTCGATCTTCTCTTGCTCGGTTCCGTCCGGCACAACCTGCTCAACTGCTGTCTCAAGTTTCAGGTGAACAGAGTCGGTGTCAATGTAAGCAACATAGTCCTGATCTTCTGTGCGAAATACCTTGTTCAGTTTTTTGTTGAGTCGGTCAGCAACAAAACGAATCGACAACTGACCCATCATAGTAATCGAAGTCGCAAGCCTCAAGTCATAGTAACGTGAGTATTGGTTACCAAGAGAACCATAGCATGAGTTCAACGCAATCTTCATTGCCATTTGCTGGATGTCATACTGCTTTGCTCTTTGCTTGTGGCATCGGTAGTATTCGACCAGTTGGGTGTCAGACCAATCATCCAAATCTACTTCAATCCCGATCCCTCCAAGCCCCTGACCCCGCCCATCAAACGTAGATTCATCAATACCACGACGTTCGATTTCTGCCATAGCATTGTCTGCTTTGGTTTGCGATGTGGTTGACATCTTTTTACAAGTCTTGCGATGTGTAAACAGGTCTTCCATCATGTCGGGCAGAAATCCAACTACCGTCTTATCAAACATGTCACCGGTAGGCGATACGCACACATTCGCATCACCAGCATCTTTACCGATCTTCTTTGCTGTTTCGATGTCTTCGATAAACATCTTGATGTTTGTCTCGGCATCATTGTCGAGTGCATATGCAATAGACATTGACCGGTCTGCCGTGTTATCGACAACCGTTTCGGGTGAAATGTTCAAGTAACGAATCGCGTTAGGATACATGGAAGAAACGTCAAACGTCACTACCCAATCATACAAACCCGGCACAGGTTCTTTGACAAACGCACCGGCATACTGATCCATCACGCCTTGCGGCGGGTCAACTCTTGCAGCAGAAAACTTATCGTCGGCTTTTAAGTGATTGTAGATCAGTAAGTCCCACATGCGTACTTGTGAAAACACATCGTGTGGGTTTGCGTGTGCATCTGATGCCGACATGATCGCAAGCTGAATCAACTGCATCTTGTCTTCTAGTTGTGCAACGAGTTCAACGTCTTTGATGTTATAGACAACAAACTTCTCCCAATCTTTCTTGTAGAAAGAGTGCATCGAGTCGTGTTCGTCGTATGATAGTTTGTTTGTTCCCAACTCAACACTCGCAATGTAGTCGAGTTTGTATGTTGGTTGTTGGACGTAGGTATACTTCTTGTACAGGTCAAGATAGTCTAGGATGTTGATGCCGTAGAAGATATAAGAAACCTGATCCCTACCATTGATGCGGACGTTACGCTTCTGCACAACTTCCCACGGGGACATCTTCTTTGCAACCTTTGTACCGCGACGATGTTCGATGCGATTGTAGAGATACGGCAAGTCGAAGAGGTTTACGTTCCATCCAGTTACAACGTCAGGGTCTAGTCGTTTCCACTCTTCGATGAAGCGAGAGATAAGTTCATCTTCGGTCTTGCAGTTATAGAATTCATGATTTGTGTTTTCAGGATCACGCTTCATGGTTCCATGCTTAGTCGTGCCAATCGTGATCTTCTTCTCACCGACCATCATCGTGATCAGGTTGATTTCTTGGTCTGCTTGTTCGATGTCAGGAAAACCACCTTCACACTCGGTTTCGATGTCGAGATACATGACGCGAAACTTATCAAAGAATGCCATCGAATTCACTGCGGTGTATTGATACTCAAACCGATCCATACCATAGACAGACCCGACCGGTTGTAGCTGAACAAACTCTCTGGCACGCTTCATGTCCATGCCAGAGATGTGTTGTAGAATTTTACCATCAATCGATGTGTATGGTGATGTAGTATCAGTCTCGATGTACAGCGATGGCTTGAAATCGATCTTGCTGTGATACCGCTCACCTGTAACATCATCGTACCCGCGAGCAAGTAGGTGATTACCCCATCTCATGCATGAAGTGTAGCTCATAAAATAAATCCTGTCAGTCAGTATAGAAAATCATCGGCATGTTTTACCATACCGATGATACCAGATTCCGCGATCCCAATCAATACTTAGAATGGTGGGTCTTCCTCAAAATTTTTGTCGGCAGAAGACGATGAATCTTTGTCGAAGTTCAGAACGTCGCGGAGTAGCTTACCCAAACCCGGCGAACCATCATCTAAAAACTTTTGTGTCTTTTCATCAATGTAGTCACGAACAAGTTTATCTGCGGCATCTTTACCACCGGCAAGTTCATCAAGCGTTTCGCAAAAGTATGATTTAGCAGTTGATTCATCCAACCATAGACGAGCAAATTCTTTTCTACCAGATTCGCTTAGCGACATTTCTACTTCGGGGTTGTCGGGGTCATCGCTCCATGTGAAGTCAAGATGTCCCTTTGCGTTTAGAGAAGCATAATACGATTGCTCTGCTTGCTTGCGAGCAAACTCATTATAGTCTTCTTCGGTAAGAATTCTAGCACCACGCCCCACTGCATCATGAATGTTTGCACGAACAAGAATGATTGATGCATTCATAAACATCTCAGTGTTCTTGATGCCACCATCCAACATCTTTTCGTTGTTTCGTGCAACATACACTGCTGCTGCTTCTACTTCTTTGACCGATGGTTTCGGCACATGCTCTGTGATGTTATCAGGAATCTTCGCAGTGATACCGCGAGTGATGTCAATCATGAATTGATAAATTTCATCCTGTTCTGGATCAGGGTTCCCATTAAATTCGTCCATTAGTCTTTTCCTTTAATTCTATTGTAGGTATCAAAGAGTTCTGGTGCATCTCCATAGTAAAGGCTAGACTCTTCAATCTCGTTTAGTAATTCTTCAATGATATTATTGGCGGCGTCCAGTTCCGCCCCAAGCTCGGTGATGCGGGCGTGGTGGTCTGCGTAGAGGACGTACTCGCCACCCGGTTCAGGTGTGGCGTGCGACACCCCTCCCAGCAAGTTTCTGGATGTATATCTCTGTATATCAGTCATTGGGTTTGCTCCATAGTGTTTTTAACAATGTTCCAATACTTAGTTGTGTTATGCCACGCTGTCTTGCCACGCTTTTTATAAATGTTACAACCACCGTTATGCAATCGTGCTTTCGATTCCCACGACGGGTCAACACCGGTCCAAGACTTACGATCCCATCGCTTCATGTATGCTTTGATAACTCGCTCAGCATACGCTTTGTCACGGCATGATTGATATGTCTCACCGTTTGCAGTCAGCGACTTATCATGGTCAACCGCATCTTTCCAATACGACCACCAAATCTGATACGGACCAATCGCTTTACCACCATCACCGTCAGGGGGATCAAGTTGTCGCGTCGATTCCTTTGCCCATAGAGCATCTAGAAAATCATCCCAATCGTGTTCGTCTGCTTCAGCAGGAAGAGCAACGATTGCCCAAATCATCAGAAATACGACAACAGTAAATTTCAACATTATGCAAGCCCCTTGATAATTTGTTCGACCTTGGTACGCACCGCATCCAATGTTGCTTTCGAAACATTCAGATAGGTCTTTGCCAATTCAAGAACGCCCGTATTGCTTGTCTCGTTTTCGACAAACGCTACGGATTCATCATAGGACAAAGTTGAAGCATGAAGATATGAAACAAGATCGATTGCCGCGAGTTGGGCGCGAGCATCGACCAGACGCATTTGTGTGACTTGATTTTCCAACACGAAGAGTTTCACTGAAATCTCTTCCTGTTCCGATAACACCTTGTCTCGACCCTTGGTTTCTGACTTTGCCATAGATTGATACTCCAATATCAGTAAATATCGGTCAACGGCAACAAACCGCTGATCTGTCCGACTATAGTATTATCGTCGAAATCAGGGTATGAGTCAATAACTATTTTGGGTTATTTTTATAGACCGACTTCCACAGCAGAAGCGGACGCAAGAATCTCAGGGGCGATCAAAATCCTAACATCCTCATACATGTTTCCGTCTGAGTAGAATTTTCGCCCGGCAGTGTATCGGGCAAGAATGATAGGTTTGTATCCACTATTACTAAAATGTGATAAGTCTCCAGACACAGACAAGTCATCACTAAATCCCAATTCATACGCAGTTCCCACACCAAGTGGGCGGTCTTTTGGAGATGCTTCTTTGAGTATCGGGGTTCCCTGTCCTATGAAATGAACGTGTTCTTTTCCGTATGCTTTACCAAAGTCTTCGCCATAGACAGCGCGATTGATAAGCTGGTGTCCGGGTCGATTGAACGGAATGTAAAACATAAATCGGTTTCGTTCTTCTGCTATACCGTCGCGTTCTCTTGCTAGAAACCTCAACGCTTCAGTAAGCAACGGATGGTTGTTTATACCATCTCGTTTACGACCAGTCACCGATACGTACTGCTGGTATGCAGCAGCACCACCCGCTTTTTTGTGTGAAATGAAACAGATGTCTTTACCGTTCTTGTTGCGGATCGAGAAGTCTGCTTTTGGTGTTCCTTTTATAGTCTTCGCAGAAACACAGTTCTCAAACGTAAATGCTACTTTGCCGCCTCGGTCTTTAACTATGATAGTGATACCATTACCAGACGAATCTCTTTCTTTGATTGCCTTGTCTAATTTTTCAAGAGCAATGTTTTCATCTTTTGTAGTATCTCGCTTTGGTTTTCCTATGAAGCGAATTGACAGGTATCCTTTTTCGCCCCCGGCTTGGACGTATCCGCACTTGTCTCCGTCGATAGTAACGGACTTGTTATCTAGTAGTTTAAGTTTTTGGTTGTTTCGTAGAGTCTTCGCACTTACAGATTCGCCCTTTTTGTCCAGATATAATTCTGGTGGGTCTTTTCTCTTATACTCAACATGAATATTATTTTGAAATGTCTTCCAGTCAGACTTGCCTTCAATATAATAATCCCACGCAGACATGTTGACACCAGTTTTCTTGATCGAAAATGTTGCCATGTTTAATATCTCCCGGTGCTACCAAACCCGCCTTGCCGGTCGGACTTCTGTTCGATGTCACCAGTTGTTTCCACAAACTCAACAGGTAAAACTTTTGCTAGCTCAATTTGTGCTAGGCGTTCGCCATGTCGTAAAAAGTGTGTAGTATCAGAGTGGTTCACAACGGGAATGTATGATTCGTTGGTGTAGTCAGAATCAATAACACCAACGGCATTGATCAATGTCAATCCTTGCTTGAGTGATGTACCTGATCGCGGGTATTGCTTGATGCAGTATCCTTCTGGAACATCGAAGATCAAACCGGTTGGGATCAACGCACGATCACCGGGACGAATAACGACCGTACCATCCTGCGGCACAAATTCGATCTTCGTCGCATTCTTGTAGGTCATGGCATTGCGATCATCTCTCTTCGTCCAGATAGAAACACCTTCTGCTGCGGTGCTACCTTTTAAGTCAGCATAGACATCAAAACATGCTGCATGTTCAGTGCCTTTGGTTGGAAGTGTTGCGGTCGGTGAAGTTCTCTTAATACCTACTTCGATGCCTGCCATTTATTACTTTCCGATTGTGTATTTTGATTCCAGTGTCCACTCTGATTTTTCAGAGCTTCGGATGATCTTGATCTGTGTCATCTCTGCCATTGGCTCATTGTACTTATCAGGAAACACAACTTTGCACAATCCCCACTCGTCTAGCAATGCAGCAACTTTGTTTCTGCGAGCAATATCGTTTGCGTCGATTGTAGTTGGTTTACCGTCTAGATCAAACAGTTCCTTGAAGTGACAGATTGCGTAGTGTCCTCTTTTATGTAGGACATTGCATGACTGCACTAGGGTTTTTTCGTCACGCTTTGTCATGCCGATGCGAGTCAATGTCTCGCGGATTTTTAGGAAATCGTCTGGCTGTTCTAGTGTGATGGGTACTCCGTGGCAACGGAAGAGATCATTGTATTCATCATAATTCATGGTTAGGGTTCTCTCTTTATTCAGTGATAACAACGAACGTATTTATATTCGTATTTATCAATTTTGAGAACCCTAGATGTTACATTTTCGTTCTGCCGCCCTTGTACTGAGCTTTCTTAATGTCTTCGTAGTCTTCGTCTGTTAAGATAGGCAAGAGTTCGCGTGCCTTGGCGACAGACAGATTGTAGTGTCTAGCGATCAACTTGATTCGCTCAACTCGCTCTTCTTCATCCTTCGCAAATCGTGAGAACCGCTTGCGTTTGCCTAGTGTCGCACACAAATAATCAAACTGCATCTTCTTCGGCAACTCATGATAAATGTTCAAGTGAGATACCGGGATGATGGCATCAACATGATACGACAGAAGACGGTTGATGATGTATGCAGGATACGCTTTTTCGTCATCCGGATTATCATCAAGCAACGGTTTCTTCGAATAGTTGATAGACGATAGGAAGTCGCCTAGCTGGATGCTGTTGTTTGATTTGTCCCACTTTTTAGTCTTAGGCATTGTATTCACACTCCAACATCAGTTCGGTCATCGATGCAACCAACTGGATTTCTGAGTCGGCACACATGCCCATGCGATACTGACATTCGGCTAGGATCACGACTGCCTTGGGAATGTAGTCTTTCTTGAGATAGTCATACATTCCATCATACAAGTTACGAATTAGTGTTTGCGGTTCGATGTCTGCTGCGTGAACACCGACCCACTTACGCATCTCGGTAAACTCTTGTTTTTTAAGGTAACCGATCAGCACCTTGACATCTGCTGCATCAACAACGCGAGACAGAACACCGGAGTCGATCTTGTTGTTTTTGATTGAGTATGATTGTAACTCATTCAGTGTACGTCGGAAGTCGGGGAAGTTTTTCATGATAACTTCTGCGACAACCTTCTTATCATACTCAACGCCTTCAGTGTCTAGGATGTTGCACACGCTACCCATAAACTTTTGGGCGAGCATCGGCTTGTCTTTTGACTGAGACTGGAACGTGATCACATGACAACGCGATTGCAACGGGTCGATGATCTTGTTGAGAAAGTTAGCAGTAAGAATGAATCGGCAGTTATCAGCAAACTCTTCCATGAACGAACGAAGAGCGGGTTGTGTTGCTCGGGTCAGGTGATCAGCTTCGTCTAGGATGACAACCTTACCGTTACCCATCATCGAAACAGTAGAAGCAAACTGCTGAATCTTTGTGCGCAGTGTATCGATGTCACCATCTTTCGATGCGTTGATAAACATTGAGTCAAGACCCAACTCATCGCAAAGTGCTTTGGCAACAGTTGTTTTACCAACACCAGCATCACCTGCGAGAATCATGTTTTGCAGTGTACCGGATTCTACAACACCAGTAAACACATCTTCAAGTGCAGGCGGAAGAATACAATCCGCAATCTTGTTTGGACGATACTTGATTGACCAGATATCTTTCATACTTTATTAGCTCGCTTTTCGTGGGGAATACCAGTAAGTTACATCATACTCAGAACCAGTCACAGTGTCAAACCCAATCACGCGAGAAGTGACAGTAACTTTGTAGTCACAACCGGAGATAGGATTCAGGTTTAGTTTGTCGATTGAGATTTCGAATGTACCATTGAACGCATCACCACGAACAACATCTGATTCATCAAGATCAACAGAGTAGTTGTTTGTTGTAGTGCTACCCGATCCACTGTTCTTTGCACCGACTGATACACGGTCTTCATCAACACCGATTGCAATCGAGTCGAGTTTCATCAGTGAAGCAGCACGCACAATGTTTTTAAGTTCCGCATCGGAAAGCACGAAAGACACAATCTTGTCTTTGTCTTCGATAGGGATTTCGTTTGCAGGCGGGAGAATCAGGCAAGACTTTTCAGCACCAAAGTACTTTAGCTTCTTACGCTTGCTGCCATTTTCATAGAGCATACAGTGGGTATCGTCAAGTTCGATTTCGACATCATCGAACAGACTGATCGCACCAAGAAAATCTGACAGTTCATAGATACCAAAGTCTTTGTCGAATGTCTCATCGACCATCGCCCGGCACAAAACCGTTGGCGACTTGCCATCTACTGTAGCAAGTTGCGATTCGCCAGCATTGAAATACAAATTAGTATTAATCGATGCTAGGTTTTTCATGAGTGTAATTGTCTTCTGCGATAGCTTCATAATTTATTACTCCGGTAGGAAATAGGATTGTTACACAAGTATAGGTTATCGAGACAAGCATTGCAATACTTCGGTATAAAAAAACCGGGCAGGAAATAAATCCTGCCCGGCGTGTCAACTGTTCCCCCTACGGGAGACAGGTTATTGTTTTAGAACGGGACACCGTTTACCAGCTTTTCCATTGCCTGACCGATAGAAGATGTATCATCAGTAGCAGGAGCGACCGGTTCAGCAGGCTTGTTTGCCTCTTCGGTCAATGCCTTGAACAGCTTCACGAAGTCTCGCTTGGATTCCTTGCAGAAGCGTGAGCAAGCAATTTCGACTGCCTTTTCAATCTTACCGAACACCGGCATCAATTCAACAATCAGGCACAAGCGTCGAGTAGTGATCAGGTCATCACAACCACCAGCCTCATAGGTCTTACGGGTCTTTTGAGCAAACTTGATCAGCGTATCGATTTGCTTTTCGTCTTCGGTCAGACCAAGCGACTTGAACAAACGCTTGACGATACGAGTTTCAACCGATTCGGTAGGGTAGGACTGTTCAAGCCAAACCGGGAAACGCTCAAGGAATGCTTCGTTCATCACGTTAGCACCGATAAACTTGTTCGTATCGTCACCTTGACCCTTTGTGTTACCAGTGGCAACAACCGTAAAGCCGGGAGCAGGTTCGACCCATTGATTGGTCTTTTTGATGAACACACCCTTACCTTCAAGCACCGACTGAAGACACAAGATACGCTCGGTACCAAGGTCTAGTTCATCGAGCAGCAGAACCGCACCGCGCTTCATTGCTTCGATAACCGGACCATCAAACCAAACGGTTTGACCATTGACCAGACGGAAACCACCAAGCAGATCATCCTCATCGGTGGCAGTATTAATATTCACACGGAACAGTTCACGATTGGCACGCGCAACTTCTTGCTCGATCATGTAGGTCTTACCGTTACCCGACAGACCAGTGATGAACACGGGCATATACTTACCGGATTCAAGCACCATCTTGAGCGACTTAGAGTTGCCCCAAGGAATGTAGTTGGTCGATTGATTCGGAACAAACGAGTGACCATCGGCGGCGGTCTTCACGTTATCAAACGAAGTAGGCTTAGCAGCAGCAACCGGTTCAGCGACCGGATCAGCAACAGCGGCAACAGGCTTAGCGGCAACAGGCTTAGCCTTAGACTTACGCTTAGGCTTAGCGGCAACAGGCTTAGCTGGCGAATCATCGAGCAACCAAGTAGGAAGACGATAGATACCGCGACCCGCACGAAGTTCAGCGGATGTAGTTAGCCATTGTGGAATGCGGTCGATCAGACCAGTTTCGACCGCTTCAACGAGATCGGCACGCTCGACCATATCACCATACTCTTCGGTGAGAGCAGAGAGAACGGCGAGAGACTTGGAACGAAGGGTAATAGCCATGAGGTAAACTCCAAAGTAGGGGAAGGGGTAATCAGTTGACAGGCATATTGTACCATAATGAATTCTGAGGTCAATAGGGTAGCAAGGGGCATTTCACAATTTTATTCATAATACACCTTAGTAGTTACAAATTCACAATCACAATTCGTAAGTCCTTTATACATAAGCACTTACGGCTCGCCCCCGGCACAAGCCAAAGTAGTTAGTTTATCCTGCGAGTTTTCGCCCCATATATAAGGACTGGTCATCTAACCACTAAGGTGTATTCTACAATAAATTTGGCTCAGGGGGTTGACTTGAGCGGGCAATTATGGGATAATTTATTGTCAACTGATTTTCCTCTTTGGAGCATTTAATGTCTAACTCTGATACTTTTTCCCGCTTGCTGGCTACCGAAAACATTACGGTTGTTCGCGCTGCTGCTCAAACCGCTTCGTTTGATACCGAATCGCGGACTCTTACTCTTCCGATGTTTGCGGCTGATCTTGATGAATCGGTTACTACTCTCTTCGAAGCGCACGAAGTTGGTCATGCTCTTTACACTCCGCGCATGGCGGATGTTGAACCGTATCGTCGTGACATCGAACCAAATCAGGCTGAAGCTGCTCAGCGCAAGCTACAACAGGTTCTAAACATTGTCGAAGACGCACGAATCGAAAAGCTGATTCAGCGAGAGTATCCCGGTCTTCGTGGTGAGTTTTACAAGGGTTACCAAAATTTGATCGATGCCGGATTCTTCGGTGACGATCTTCAGTCGCGCGTTGGCTCGCTTGGCTTCATGGATAGACTTAACATCCACGCAAAAGCTGGCGCGATTGTTGATGTCCCGTTCTCTGCTGAAGAGCAAGATATCGTTGATAAACTTGACGATCTTGAATCGTTTGAAGACGTTGCCGCTCTGGTCAAGTCTGTTTATGAGCGTGACAATTCTTCGCAGGATCAACAGGATCAAGGCGATCAAGGTCAACAGGGTCAGTCTGGTGATCAGGGTGATGAAGAGCAAGAGCAACAGTCTGGTGCTGGTCAGTCTGAAGACGGTGATGAATCCGGTGACGATAACGGTGCTGGTCAGTCTGAAGACGGTGACGATGACGGTGCTGGTGGTTCCGGTGATGAATCCGGTGACGATGCCGGTGCTAACGGGTCTGAATCCGGTGAAGGTGATGAAGCGGGTGATGCCGGTAGCCAGTCTGGTGAATCGACATCGGGCGAAGGTGATGAAGACGGTGATGAATCCGAACAGGGTGAAGCATCGACCATCCAGAAAAAAGGTGGGCTTGGCGAAGCGTCTGCTTCTCTGCTTGGCGGTGACATCGCTACTGAATCCGCTCTGAATAACGCTATGGCTCAGTCGGCTGATACTTCAAAGCGAATCAGCAACTACCGAATTGAGTATCGCGGTAAAAAGCGAAAAGGTGTTACCGATGTAATCGCTGATGGTAAGCATGTTCGTGATGGTATGACAAATTTCATGCGGATTGCTGCTGAATCTGGTAAGTTTGCTGCTCATACCGCGCGATACTCTGAATTCATGAGCGACATCAAGCCTCAAGTTGCTGCAATGGCTCAGGCATTCAAGCGACATCAAGCGGCAAGTGATTACCAGCGTACTCGACTAGCTAAGACTGGCGTGATTGATACCAACCGACTCCACGCCTACAAGATTACTGATGATGTTTTCCGTCGCGCTGCTGAAGTTCAGAAGGGTAAGTCTCACGGGCTTGTCTTCTTCATCGACTTCTCTTCGTCGATGACCGATTGTATCTTCCAGACTGCGAAGACCACTATCCTGCTTACTCAGTTCTGCAAGGCAATCCGTGTGCCGTTTGAAGTTTACACTTTCACCACGGGTCGGACTCGTAAAGGTGGAATCAATGCAGACGGTACGCCGATGGGTAAAATTCGCCCCCACATTGTGAAGTTGATGTCTTCGGCAATGTCGGGTCGGGAGTTGGCAATGGCTACCGAGTTTGTTTACGCTTGGTGTCGGGATCAGGATCGAAATACTAACTACACCGAACGGATGGCAGGCTACGGTAGTGCTGGTCCGATCTACATGGGCGGCACGCCTATCGGTGAAACGCTTGAAGTTGCGAATGTTTTGATCCGTGACTTCAAAGCAAACAACCGAGTTGATATCGTCACTGCGATCATGCTCACCGATGGTGAAGACGGTAACGGTGTCCACGGTCGGTCATACAGCTACTATGATTCTTCCCGTGAAGTTACCAATACCACTTCTAAGATTACTGGTAAAACCTACACTGGTATTTCTTACGGTAACGCACTGATTCAAGATATTCGTGCCGCTCACAACACTAGCTTCATCAACATCCACGCCAGCAACAACTTTGCTCTTCCAATGGGTGATGATAATGAAACTGGTCAGCGTAACTCGATTGCCCCCGCTCATCACGGTAGCAATTCGATCAGCGAAGTCAAGGGTGTTGGCGGGTTCAACGCTTCCTACGTGATCGGGTTCGATGCTCTTGGTGCTGGTAAGGAATCACGACAGTTCATCCAGATGCTTGCGAAAAACTTCGCAACCGACTCGACGGATTGGGTTTCTTAAAAAGACAATTCATAAAAACAAAAAGGGATGCCGTTTGGCATCCCTTTTTTTCAATCCTGATTTTCGTATTTGTATTGTGAGAAGTTATTGACCTTGCTTACACGAATGATTTCGTTAAAGCGGTCACGCTCCGATGATATCTCAGGAATTGTGTGTGATATAACGATGATGTTGCTTTTGTGTTTGCCGCCGTTAGATTGATTTAGTAGTTCCATCAAACCACCGGTTCCTTCTAAGTCTAGTGCAGAAGAAAACACTTCGTCAAGGATCAGTAGATTACACGCAGCAGAATTTTTTCGTCGTGCAATCTCTCGCCAAGTAAGAAGTAGTGATATGTTGATTCGTGCTTTCTCGCCTTCAGAAAAAGATTCATAAGAAAAGTTGTCGCGGTAACGTGATTTAATAGTTTCTTTGAATTCCTCATCGAGTGTAAACGCTACAGGAAAGTTTAGCTTAGTAAGATACGTATTGACTTGCTTATTGATGATTGGCAGATACTGGCGAATGATTTTTGTTTTGATACCAGTGTCTTTGAGTAAACGCGAAGCGACATCAGAGTAACCAAGTGATCTAGTGATATCTTCCGACCGATTTTGTGCCGATTCCTTTTCTTGTCGCAGTGCTTCTTTCTCGCCGTTAGACAATTCGCCGCCAGCAGAAATTGTGCCGATCTTTTTGTTGTTAGCGGTGATGTCACCTTGCAGCTTGGTAATGTATTCTGACTCAGCAGATACCTTGTGTGTAGCAGAAGACACCTTCGAAGCTAGGTCTGCTGTCTTTACGTTGATCGAATCAATTTCCTGTTGTCGCTTGGTTACTTCATCCATTGCCTCTTGCAATTGCTGAAGACCATCGGTAAACTGATCAATCTTTGTGTTGCGTTCTTTGACGGCTTCTTTCTTGAATTCGCTATCGATGTTTTGTGAACATGTAGGACAACTCGCATTGTGATCAAAGAAATCAATTTCACCTTGCACACGCTTACGATTTGATTCAATCTTGTGCTTGTATGTTTCTAGTTCTTTTGTCTTGCGAAGAACATTCCCTGCATCAGTGATTGTCTTATCGTGTTCTTCGATCTGCTTACGTAGACTTGATATCTCATCGTTATACTCTTTGATCTTAGCAGAAGAGATATCAATTTTTTCCTGTGCAGACTCGTTTTGTGCCGATAGGTTGTCTACTGTTTTCTGGCGATGTCGATCATTCATCTTGATCTTTTCATCAACCAGTGTCAGTGCATACTCAGTGTCTTTCTTTTGATCCTTGAGTTCTGAGATGCGATTCTTCAACAGCGTATGCATTGTAGAGAATACTTGAATCTCTAGAATCTCTTCGATCACTTCGCGGCGTTGTGCTGCTGGTAGTTGCATGAACGGAGTAAAAGAAGCAGACCCTAAGATAACAATCTGCGTGAACGAACGGAAGTTCATTCCTAGAATGTTTTTCTCAAGCATTGTCTGATAGTCTTTTACACTTGCATCTTGCGGAACAAGCACACCATTCTTATGAATCTCAAACAGGTTTGGCTTTTGACCGCGACGGATCAAGTATTCATTGTTGCCTTGTTCAAACTCAATCTCGACAAGACAATTACCACCATTGATCGAATTGACCAATGCGGGTTTGTTGATGCCACGGAAAGACTTGTTGAACAGAACATAGGTGATTGCATCAGTGTAGCATTGTGATTTGCCACAACCATTCTCACCGACCACTAGCGTTGTATTGTTTTTCGCTAGATCGAATTCGATAGGACGATTGCCTACCGACATAAAATTTTGCACTCGGAGTTTCGTGAACTTGGTCATTCGGTTTTCTCGTTAGGATTCGGAGATTGCTTCGTTGTATAGCTCTCTCATTAGCTTAGTGATTTCTTTCTTGTCTTCGTCAGACTCAAAGTTATCATTTACATAGTCGACAAGGATACTCATTGTATCCTTTGATTCTAAGCCTTCTTCGGTTGTACCATAGTCTAACACTTCTGTGTTGTCTATAATAGTATACTTGATTGGTGCAACAGCATCAAGACGTTCGATAAACTTTTCGAACACATAGCTGTCATTCTTTTCAATGACGTTTACCTTGACAACCTTACCAGCATAATCAGAAATGTCTGCGGTTAGATAGTCAACTTCGGTATCATCATAGGGAAGATAGATGTGCATCTTCTCAGGGTTCTGAATAAATTCAAGCGAGCGTGTTTCGGTGTCGAAGATGTGGAAACCCTTCTTCAACCCTGCATCGTTGAATGTAATCTCATAGGGTGTACCTAGATAATCAATGTTACCCTTTTGCTGCTTGACATGAAAGTGACCAGAGAAGACCCGTGAAAACTTTGCAAATCCTGCGGGGTCCATGCCATGAGCAAACTTTACGTTCTTCAACACTTGATACCCATTCAGTTCCAAGTGTCCCATGAGAACGGGTGCTTCAGTATCTTTGATAAACTGCATAGATTCATCATAGTTATCGCGGTTGATCCACGGCAACATTGCAATCTTCAATCCACCGATTTCAATGGTTTCTGGTTTCTCGTATACAGTTGTGTTTGCTTGTTGTAGCAACAGGTTTTGTGCATTGATGTCGTTTGTGTTGCGATAGTATACGTCATGGTTACCTAGAATAGAATGGACTTCAATACCCTGCTCGATGACAGGTGTAGTCCACTGCTCATGGAAAGCATTCAGTGTGTTGAAGTTGATGTACTTACGTCGGTCGAAGACATCGCCCAAGTGAATCACCGTCTTGATGTCGTGTTCCTTCAAGTAGGGAAAGAATATATTCTTGAAGAAACGACCGGCATAGTTTGAGTAATCTGCGTTGTCATTACGCATACCTGCATGTGTGTCTGTGATAAGTGATATTTTCATAATGTAAGTATACCAAATAAGGATCAGTCAAACAAGGGTTCTGATGAAGAAGATGATGGTCTTCCTACTTTTTTACCAGAAGATTTATTCGACTCATCATACTCGTTCAGTTCAGCAGATAATTTTTTCTGCATGTCTGCGAGTGCTGCCGATGATGTTCCAGCGTCACCTAGATCATGCTGATAACGTGGATCGTCGATTGCCAACTCGATACACTTCTTTTTCTTTGCTGCTTCTTTCTTCTCTGTTTTGATGCGACGAACAAATGCATAGTAAACCATCTGCGAGAAGTAAGCAAATGGATTGTCGTATTTTTCGTGGTCGAAGTTGTGACCATAGCGGACACAGTTTTCGATACCATCCAAAATCATTTCGTCTTTGTATGTGTAGCCAGAGAAATTATTTCTTCGTGCTACACCTTCTGCGATGAGAATAATTTTTTCACCGATGTTGTTGGGCATGGATGGCGACGGGTCACCGGTTGCTTCCGCTTCCGCGATTGCTTCCTTCCATTCCTTCATCTCGTTATAGAATTCTTTCTTGTCAACATAATTGCCTGCTGCATCTTCAGGCTTTTGAACGGGTCGCTTTGCCATAATAAAAAAATCTCCAAAAAATGTCCGATTGCCTCTTGACAAAAATCTCGGACGGGGTTACAATTTCATTGTCTTAGATAAGCATTACTATATTAATAATTAAACTGTAATGGTCTTACCTGATCGAAGAAGATCAACACCGAAGTGATGATCAATAAACTCCATCTCAACACCAGCAGACGTAAGGATTTCATCACCTAGTCTTGTCGATGTTCCCCAACGTGAACAATCAACTCTGGTCAAACAAACAACTTTCTTGATGCCTGCTGATACAATTCCTCTTGCACAATCAGAACAAGCAAGCCAGTTACCAACAAGAACCATGTTAGCAGTAGGTACACCAATCTTAGCACACTGATAGATTGCTGCACGTTCAGCGTGTTCGACATAGTGATACTTCTTGGCTCTGTTGCTCCATCGTTCGGGTGTTTGAGAAACACCAGTAGTAAAATTATTCACCACTGGTGTGATCATCATACGACCGTCAGGTTTACAAATGGTAGCTGCTACTTGGGTTGATGGGTCCGGTGATTTAGATGCTGCATACACAACTTCTTTCATCACAGGAATCCAGTCAATCTGTGAAGTCTGGTTCATCATCTTCATCATCTTCATCATCTTCATCGTATCCATCGTCTTCATCGTCTTGGGTTAGAAAAACATCACCAACAGAACCGTATAGCTGATCCGCAAGTTCAGGGTTGGTCTTATAAGTGTCGTACTTCAGAATCAAATCATCATAGGTTTCAATGATTTGACTATGAGGTTCTACGACAATTATAACATGTTTCATAGGCAATTGCACTACTTTACAGTCACCAAATCTAATCCATGAAGTCATCATTGTCTTCTCAAAGACAGAAATTGATTCTCCATCACGCTCATAATACTGCTCAACTGCTGCCTTCATAGGATCGTAGACAGAGATTGTTCCTGTTGCCGGGATGTCTTGCCAGTACTTGAATTCTTCCGGTTTCATCTTACCGATGACTTCTTCGCCGTTTGTTAGTTTCAATACTGCGTATACAGTTTTCATAGTTTCACTTTCTTCTTCGTGTAATTAAAGCCTTCTCGAATAAATATCAACTCGCGTTCCTTGGCGTGTTTCATCGAGTAGTTCACATATGATTTATGTCGCAAGTCATCGCAGATATCATAGACGTTACAAACGTCTTTGCTGTGGTGCTTTCTCAGACCACGACCGATAGATTGTAGGATGCGAATCGCTGACTTGGTTGACGATGCGAATACGATGTTGTGTAGGTTCTTGATGTTGATGCCAGTAGAGAACGTCTGGTATGATGCTACCACATGGACAACCTTGCCCGGCTCTTCACATGCCTCACGAATTTTATTTCTGGTGGTCGCGTCGATAGTCCCGTCCACGTAATATAGCTCGTCAATCGTTTTTGACTTTTTTAGCTCGTTATAAAGGCTTTTGCCATGCTCTCTACGGGAGAACAAATAAAGCGTATTTTTTGCAAAATAATCGCCCATATTAGCCAGAAAACGGCATCTTTTTTCGTGTGATTCGATCCAGTCCACTTCTGTTTTATAGTCTTTTCTTGCCAGTGCCTTCTTTTCGGCATCGGTGTAGCCTAGCTGGACACAATTTATTTTGATCTGTGTCAGCACATCTTTATCGATCAGGTCGCTTGTTGTGGTGACCGAATAGACAGGACCGAGCAATCCTTCGATGCTCAGTCGGTGAGTCTTTGCGTCTTTGAGTGTACCGGTTGTGCCGAATCTATATTTGCAGTTGGTAGCACCCTCTGTGATCTTCTTGATTGACTTTGCTTCGGCAAGGTGACATTCATCGATGTTGATGAAACCGAATCGTTCGAAGTATCGCTTGGGTAGTTTGTACAGAGACTGCCATGTAGAAATGATGATTTGCTTATTCGTATCTTTCTCTTTGCCTGCCATGATGATATGACATTCTTCTTCGGCATCCCAATTTTCATCCTCTGAAGAGTAGTCGGCAAAGTCGCCTAGCATCTGCGCAACAAGACCTGTTGTTGGTACGATGACCAGCAGCTTTTCATCATTGTCTAGAATGCTTTGATAGAATCTTACAAGAGCGTACTGGATGAAACTTTTACCAGAACCGGTAGGAGAGAGTAGCACTGCGCGGGAGTGATTGATTGCGTGCTTGATTGCTCTTACTTGATAGTCGCGTGTCTCAATCTTTGTTGCGGGGATTGCGAAGTCATCGCGGATCATGTTGGTGACTTGCTTTTCGTTGATCAGTCCGGTGTCTTTGATCCCGATGTCGCCGTTGACTTGAATCGAGTATGAGTTCTTGTCGCAGTAGTCTAATAGATAGTTGACCAAACCAACGTGCAGGGTTTGTGTCATTTGGTTGAAGGCATGGATGAATCCATCCCACATCTTTGCTTTGTATTTTGGATGAAACTGATAGTTGTCCGGACGAAACTTGAAATGATCATCAAGCTCAGCAAGTATACTTCGATCAGCATCTACATAGAGAAAGGTTTCATTTATTTTAGATATCAGAACATCCATACTTAGTTTGCCATTTTTTATTTTGCCATGAATTGGTTTTTATCCATGTCGCAATCGTTCGGCGTGACACATTATAGTATTCTGCGGCAGATTGTTGTGTTTGAAACTCAATACCGTTTATTTGACATGGAGATTCGTTCATACGACAGCGGGATTTCCCACCCGTATTTATCCATGTTTCTAAACGAGATTGTGAGCAGTTGAAATATGCCCTAGCCTCTTTTTTAGATGTGAATGTCATCCCGTCTATGACAATATGATATTTTGTTTTATCGGGCTTTCCGTATATTCTCCAATTGGAAATAGTAGCTTCGGTTGTTTGGTAGAAGTCTGCTGCTTGTTTTCCTGATGGAAATGTGTTCCCGTCAATTGTTATAGGGCTACCGTGTAGTTCCCGCATTTTAGCGTATCGATTTGCTGTAATAAATTTTCTGGTATGTTTGTTTGTTTGCATTCTCATAGCACTAAAGGCAAACCTTATTGACCGGTTCTCGGGGTACATCTTAGTCAATAGCAAATGGGCAATGTAGTGTGCCTTCGCTGGAAGATCAACAAGATTGTCTTCGCTATTGTCACCGCCCATGCATTTTGGTATGATGTGGTGACGTTCGGTATAGCCTTCACATACAATTGATTTGTAGTGGTCGATGAGCTTGCGGTATCGCTGGTGATAAATAGTAGTCATGCTGTTGTCTCCCTAAAGACGATAGAGTGGATGGGTGCTGGTAACACCGTGATTCACAATCTATTTATAAAGATTGATCCCTTGACCGGGGTCAATCTTATTTTTTAGCCACCAGACAGGAATTGAATGTATGATATCGCATTTTTGATGTTCATACCACGATACGTAATCTGCTTGAGTATTCCATCCAATAGTTCTACTTTAAGGGTTGCTTTGTCTAGTGCGACTGCGACTTTTACTACATCGTCATCGACCTGTACGTATTTATCTAGATCAGATTTCATCACCTTGCGATCAAACGGCTTGTCTTTGTATGCCGATGATGGTGCTTTACCATCGTAGTAATCGCGTGCTTCAAATTGTTTCTTGGTCAGCGTATGTGAAAGTCTTGACTTCTGTTCCTTACATAGTCTATAGTACTTGAGGTACTTAGCATGTAGGTAATCAACTTCTAGTGCTTGATCGACCAGTTCGGATTTTGACAGCGGGGAATCTTTCTTCCATGCTTCTTCGATCTCTTCAATAGTCGGGCATTTTGTCGCAGTACTCATAATTTATTTACCTTGTTGTTAGGATGATATATAATCTATTTTGTATCCAGTATAGCTAAATGTCGCTGTACATACAAGGTCTTCTGCGTCAGTACTTGCTGTTGTAAATTGTAGTTCGCCTAGCGATGTTGGAAATAAATCTTGGTACTGAACACGGACAGTCGGGTTGTGTTTGTTTGATCGAACAGTCAGTGTAGCATCAGTGATACCGCCGCCGTAAGTATCCATTAGAAAGTCTTGATTGATCAGTGTGGTGAAGTCTGATGTTTTCTCTGCGGTATAGAGCATCTTCATCCAGTCATACATTTTACGATAGTTTGCCATCTCTTCATCTACCAGAAAAGTGATGTTTAGTGGCTCGTATTCCAACTGGTCACCCGGTACATTCATGGTGGTGAGTGGTGTCTGCATAGGAACCGGGTTGCCAGATACCCCCGGTAGGTTAGCACTTTGTAGGTGGTATACCGTATCGGGAATGAACGAACAGGTGAACGAAAAGCCCGTTTCCTTCAATAAATTGTTGCTTGTTGGTCCGTTTCTTGTAAATCCCGGTGTGGACATGATTTATGACCCTTCGAAAAAATTCTTTGGTTGTATTGATTTTGGCAGTGAAAAAGCCTATACTTGTGTTATGGAAATACCCAACATCGACAGCTACGGGGATGATCCATACGGTGAGGTTGTGTATTGTTCTCACACACCCCTATTTATACCCCACGCGACAGGTGTTTGGTCAAACCATAACATCCCGTGGGAAAACATTATCACCCCTGAAGAGGTAGACATGGCAGATCAAATTGATTCGCAACTAGACTTTGCTATTAAGAACGGCATGAATGTTATGTTGTCTGGTAAGCATGGTGTAGGTAAAACTGCTCGCATCAATGCAGCAATGGAACGGCATGACATCAATTTCGTCTACTTCTCTGGATCAACAATGGACCCGTTTGTTGACTTCATTGGTGTACCCAAAGAAATGACAGATAACCAAGGTGAAACCTATCTGGGTTTTGTTCGACCACAAGCGTTGATGGATGAATCGCTAGAAGCAATCTTCATCGATGAGTACAACCGATCAGACAAGGGTGTTCGTAATGCGGTGATGGAGTTGATTCAGTTCAAGTCTATCAATGGTCGCAAGTTGCCGAATCTAAAATACGTCTGGACTGCTATCAATCCTGATGACGATGATGACTTCAACTATGACACTGAGCAACTAGACCCTGCACAAGCAGACCGGTTTCAGATGCAGATCGAAGTTCCTTACAAGGTATCGGCATCGTACTTTTCCAAGAAGTATCCCGGTGGAGATGGTGCTTCCGCAGTTCAGTGGTGGAACACACTAACCAGCAAACAAAAGAACAGTCTATCGCCACGCCGACTTGACTATGCGATGGATGCGTTTGTAAACTGTTCCGCAAATAAGTCTTTGCTTAAAACAATCTTCCCTAGCAACATCAATGTTGCAGACTTCCTCAACGTAATGACTGCTGGTTCTCTCAAACAAAGAATCATTGCCGCACACCGAAGTGGAGATGATGATTTGATGGAATCGCTTGTCAATGGTTCAGAAACAAAAGCAGTTGTTGACAACCTAGAAGGCATTTGTGATCAAGATGTAAATGTATTCCACAGTGTTGCTCATTCTGCGACTGATGAAACACTAGTGAGAATCGTGCGGGATTATGCACCTATTACACGCGATGTTATGAAAAAGTGCAGCGACTATGATGAACGTCTAAGAGGTCTGCTTTCACTTGAATCTCTTGATGATACTGTTCGCACACAAATCGAAGTGTTGCTTGACAGTGATGAAGGCATCGCCGAGACTTGTGATACACCTGATGATTTCTGGTCAGGATCAGCATGGGGAGGAGGCGCGGATGAGTGAAGTCACACATGAAGATCGTCAGATAGTCATGCAAGACTTTCAATCTATCTGTCTATCGTTGGAAAATCTCAATGGTGTGTTTGCTCAGTTCTATGAATTGGGCAGACCAACAGTGACTTATGATGTAGACACTGCTGCTGTATCATTCAACAAAGAAGGTGCATGTATTGACTTTTTGATCAACCCTGCATTCTGGCGACTTCTAAACTTTGACACTAAGCTGTTCTTGATTTGTCATGAATGCTTACATGTTATCCTTGATCATGGTAAGCGGTCATCAAAATCAAACTTCGACAAAGACACAACTGGTATGGAACGACAGTTGACCAACATTGCTATGGATGTTGTGATCAACGAAACCATCGTAGGACATTTTGGTATCAGACGCGATTCGCTAAACTTCGGCGAAGCGTTTGACATTCAACATCCCGAAGGCAGTGGGTTAGACGATGACCATCCAGCACAAGCACTAAGTGAAATCAAGCATGGTGCATTCTTGGATACTGTGTTTCATAAAATCAAACCGGACATCGAACCAAAGAAATCGTATGAGTATTACAACGATGTGTTGATCAAGTACTTCAAAGAAGAAATCAGTGAAGCAAAAGATCAACAACAAGCAATGCGTGAAATAGCAGATGCTTTGTCCAAGATGAGCAAGGATGATCATGAAAAACTCGCTGAGTCTATGGGTGAAGGTTCGGACAAAGACATGAAATCTGTTGTCGGTGAAATCATGGAGAATGCTGACAGGAAAGACTTGGATGACCTGAGTGATGCCTTGACTGAAAACTTCGGTAAAGGTAATCCCGGCGATCCATTGATTGCTGGTTCTTTGGAGCGAGTCATTCAACAAGACTATCGCAAGGTGAAAAAACTCAAGCGATGGCAAGACCTGTTTCGTCGGTTTGTTCACAAGACACAAGACAAGCAGAATGCTTTACAGTGGATTCATGCCGACCGCAGACGTAATCTGTTGCCTAGCAAGTATCTGTTACCATCAAAGAATCGTGCCAACGGTAAAGACAATCGATACTTGGTGTGGCTGTTCATTGATTCGTCTGGTTCATGTGAACACTTGAAAGAGCAGTTCTTCAAGGCAGCGTATTCACTAGACCCCAAGTATTTCAATGTTCGTTTGTTCTCACGAACTACTGAGGTCAAGGAATTAGATTACAAGAATCCTGTGGTCGCCGGTTATGGTTCTGATGACTATGGATGTATTGAACGGTACATTCAACAACAATTATCTAGTAGAAGTATTGACAAATACCCCGAGATTGTGATACACTTTACTGATGGATATGACTGTTCCGGTGTGATGGTTCAGCCAGAAAAACCGCTTAACTGGTTTTGGTTTCTGACTGATGAAATGTACACCGACTGGATTCCTAAAAAGTGTATCGAACACAATCGCGTCTTTAAGTTATCGGAGTTTGAGTCTTGAACATTTTTTGCGTTGACAACGATCCTACTGTTTCTGCTACTCAACTATGTGATAAGCATGTAGTCAAGATGGTAACCGAAACTAGCCAGATGCTTGTCTCTGCTTTGCGTAGATACAACTGCCCTGAGCATCATCTTCCGTTGACTAAAGCAGGAACAGTATCGAAAGGTGGATACCATCATCATCCGTCTACTAGATGGGCTGG
>Ga0098051_1000173_pt1 | contig 24810 bp, 9 predicted proteins | sample 14BtaG_FD_77069 | JGI IMG/M metagenome (GOLD analysis project Ga0098051, IMG submission 77069) | Marine viral communities from the Subarctic Pacific Ocean - 14B_ETSP_OMZ_AT15311_CsCl metaG | ecosystem: Environmental > Aquatic > Marine > Oceanic | place: Pacific Ocean | collected 2015-01-18 | reverse complement strand
CACTGTCTCCAAATAGAATGTAACCAGATGCAGTAGATCCATTCAAAAACTGAATACCACCGGTTGATGCAGATTCAATTACTAATTCATCTGCGCTAGTATTAACACTACCTCCGCTGTTACCAGTATAAATATGTAATTTACCTTCTGGACTTATAGTACCTATACCAACAAAACCCTCTTTATTAATTACCATCCTCTGCTTGATGCCCTGACTTGCTGCACCTGCTGTCGCAAAAATTAATTCGCCATCAATCCAGCTATTACTATCTCCTGTTCCTAGCGGAGATCTAGCATATATTCCAGCCATTGTGGCTTTGTAAGGACTGTCACCAGTCTCCCGCTTAGAAAAAAGAAGCATTGGGCTAAAACCACCCGCAGTTACATCATCGTTATATAATACCAAACCCGGCTTTGTTGGGCCTACTACATCAGAGTCTGAAATAGTAATTAGAGCGCCAATATCATCAGTGTGGTATATATTAGGATCATAGCTTGTTCGATTCGTTGTGCCTTTAATGTAGATATCGTCTCCACCAAAGTTAGAATCTATAGTATAATTATCACCTATTTGTAATTTTCCAATTGGATCATCTGCACCTACACCAACTTTACCATCACTTTTTGCAGAAATAGCTAAGATACCCCTATTAGAGGATGAAGCACCTACTGTACTGCCAACATAAATATCTAAACCTTCTGTGTTGTAAAAATCTTGATTACCTGTAGATTTTGCAGCAAGAAGAATCCCCCTTGTCGCAGAGCTTTGTATTTGTAGCGCTGCTGTAGTCGTACCTGAGTAAGGTCTCCAATCCGGTAAGGTGGCGACTTCGGTCACTGCAAGATGATGATTCAGCGTGGCTGCGCCAGTAACATCAAAAACGCCTGCACCACCCACGGTATGTAGTTTATAACTCGGACTTGCTGTACCTATACCAATATTATTACTATCTTGAACTATTACAGAATCATTAATCTCTGTACCAGTCGAATTCCACTTAGTTATATATTGAGATGTCCCTGCACCAGTTACTTGAGTGCTTACATCTCTTGTTTGAGTGATCCCTGAAAGCGTTGCTGTAGAGAAACTTACACTCCATCCATCTATCCAGTTTGATATACCAGTATTTAAAAAACCAAAAGATGCATCTCTTACCACAACATATGGATATGTCCAGCTGCTACTTGCGCCGTTTGAACCTTTACTAATATAAATAGCGCATTTACTACCATCATGTCCAAACTGTACTTTATATGTTGTACCATCATCTCCAGCTAACACCATTGCGCTTGCGTTTACCCAAGAGGAACTAGCTGCATAATTATAACCTGCGAGTACAAATGTTTTTGCTTCGTTAGCTTGATATTCAAAAATATCAACACTGAACTGCATCATTGTATTTGTCCAGCTTACAGGTAATGTAATTTTTATATATCCAGCTTGGCTACTTGAAGCAGAACCTATTTTACCTCCACCCGGGTATGCTACAAAAGATGGATTATAGTTTGCAGTACTATTAGCGCCGAAACCATCGCCACCTCTAACCCGCATGTTACCATAAATATCAAGCTTATCATTTGGACTTGCAGTACCTATACCAACATTACCGCCAGCCTTGACTGTAAGAGTTTTTTCACTTGAGGTAGCGCCTATGATAACAGAATTTGAATTATAATCCCAAATATCAACACTAGTACCTGAAGATCCTGATCGATCTACTGTTAAAGCGTACACAGATGTTTGACCACCGGGCCTAATCGTTGCTCCTCCGTCATTTCCACCATTACCAACAATAACATTACCGTCTTTATCAAAAACTGTATGGATAGTGTCACTGAACTCCAACCTTAATAAATCAGAACCACTGGAATGGCCCTTTGTGCCTCTATTACCAGAATTAATAACATGTAACGCAGCTACACCACTATTAAATGTAGAATCATCCGCCACAGAAACAAGAGCTATACTAGATTTACTAGCGCTACCTGTTGTACCACTAGACACATGGAAATTGTTAGAAGTGGCTAAAGTTGTTGTTTTTACAGCTAACTGATCGTTAACAAATAAATCAGTTGTAACTCTTGCGTTTCCTGCAACATCTAATTTATAACCCGGATCTGTAGTACCTATACCAACCTTACCATTTTTCCACACCATAGATAAAGTACCAGTATCATATAACGATGTATATGCGTTTGATCCTCTACCTAGAAAATTACTACCACTGAAAGTGTCAAAATAATACCATTTTGCAGCGCTATCTGATCGGAAGCCGTAGGTATCTGCTGTCACATTCCCATTAACATCTAGTTTGTAGCTAGGGCTTGAATCCCCAACACCAACTCTATCAGTGCCTGCGTCTACAAATAAAAGATTTTGGTCATTGTCACCCTCTACTCTAAAATTCTTATCAACCCCGCTTTCATTAACAACTGTTTCAGTTGTTTCTATATTAAATCTTTCGACGCTATTTGCGACAAGTCGCATATTGTCATTATTATGAAACTGAAAATATGTATCTGAATCACCCAAGTGTATAAGTTGGTCACCAAGATAAATATCCTGCGTGATGTTAAGATTTTGAGTAGCAATTCCTTCAGAAGAAACTTTCGCACTACCAATTACAGATCCCGTATTTGAGCTTAACGCTAAACTAGTGTTAACCCAATTAACATTACTTGATCCACTTTCGTCATAACCTAAAGCTTCATAATAAACAACAAAACTATGACCCTGACTTAATGCATTTAAATAAACTTCTAAAGTATAAACGGTAGCAGAAGAAGCATCTCCAATAACTCTTACTTCAGGCAAATACAGTGTTCCTCCGTATTTTTCTATTGTAATCGTCGCATCAGATGACCAATTTTTAAAAACTTTTAATACTGTTGTATTTGGAGCCCAGCTACCACCCGTGTATGAAATATAAACTCTATAACCACCTCGATCACCTGTTGCTGTTCCCCAATTAAATAATGGATACCACCCTGCAGTGTTATTTGTTGATGTAGTAAAAGTGCCATAGCTTCTCAATCTACGATACGAAGCTATTGCTTGGCCATTAGAAGATATGTCACCAATTACATCTAATTCGTAGGAAGGATTTGCCGTGCCTACACCAACGTAACCTGTCCCATCTTCAACAACCAAATCGTTGTTTGCAAGCCCAGATGAACTGACAGTAAATCCACCATTCGATGGTCTGACTAAAATACCATTTGAAATATTTGAATCTGCATTTAGTATTAATCGATTAGCCCATCCTGTTACACCTGTATAATTTGTAGATGGTAATGTGAGCCCTGCTGAAGATCCTGAATTATTTATTAATGAGACAGCTGATCTTGCAAGTGTTGATGTTGAAATGTTATTTACTACTAATTTTAAATCCCCTGATTCGCTCTCTTGTATCAGCGTATCACCTGATACATCAAGCTTGTATGAGCTATTTGGTGTACCCCCTATACCAACTTTACCATCATTTAAAACAGTTAAAGCTGCCGTAGGAGAACCTCCATTGTAAACATCTAAGTTAAAAGAATTATTAGTTGCAGTTCGTATCCCCCAATATCCAGCGCTTCCTATCATATTGTGGGTTGCTGTTCCAGCTATACTCGTCGCTAATACTGTGTCTGATTTCGCACTATTAGCGTAAATTGTTCCAGCTTCAACATGTAATTTTAATAAAGGACTTGCAGCACCTATACCAACATAACCAGATGCATCAATGCGCATCTTCTCCGATAACGAGCTACTAGTGTTAAACACTATATCATCACCTATTGCACCTACTCCTGCCAGCCCAGTATTGTCTTGAAAAAGAATACGAGCAGTTGCATCTGTACTTTCAAACCTTGCAACTGAATTAGTACCACCTGAAATAACGTGTAATGTGTTGTCTGGACTTGTTGTACCTATACCAACATTACCATCGCCTTTCACAACCATTAACCCATTACTAGAATGATCTCTTATAACTAATTTGTAATTACTTGAATGACCTGAAATTAATAATTCTGGATTGTCAGCTGTTTGATTAACAGTAGCGAGATTATTAGGTCTGTCGATAATAGCCACGAGCCCCGTTGGACTACCGCTAGTATCTTTAACATGAATTTTAGCAGTTGGATTTGTTGTACCTATACCAATATTTCCAGCATTTGTTATACTAAAAGATTTACCTCCACCTCCAGTTGCTGTTTGAAATACATAATAGCTATTACTAGAACCAGAATTCTCAACACCAATCCCACTGAGATTTGTAAAAGTTTCTGTACTACTACTAGAATATACATGTAATTTAGTTTCTGGATCATCTGTACCTATACCAACATCACCATCCTTATCAATACGCATTCGCTCCAACAATGAAGAACCGTTATGAGTCTGAAATACCAACGCTCCATGTCTTGAGGAATGAGAAACATTAACACCGAGTATTCCAGACGTAATCAATGAGTTTGAATTATAAAAACCAACACCATTGAAGTTACCGTCAGAAGTATCGAGATTATATAATGCTAAATTACCCCCACCTTGGGCTGGCCCTGTTGCGATATTTGTAACGTTACTGCGACCTTTAAAAAGGGCTGCAGCGATACCCGATATTGCAGCAGTCAAACCAAAATTAACTGCACCTGATCTATAAACCTCTAAATCTCGTGAGGGATTATTTGTTCCTATACCAACTTTACCAGCACTATCAATTGTCACTCTTGTAGTGTTGCTCGTTCCGAGCTTTATTGAACCAGCTTCTCTGTTGTTTAATGTGAATGAGCTACCACTAGCAACGAGAGCTGTTCCATCAGTTGCTGCCACGCCTGTTGTGTTATTTGTAAACTTTAATTCAGAACTGGTTGCACCATTAATATGTAAGCCTGTCCCACCTGATTGTAAGGCAGGGTTTATTGCACCTATACCAACTTTACCAGATGAATCAATAACCATCCTATCTACGCCTGCAGAAGCATCTCTGAATCTAAAATTAAGATCGTCTGTTCCAGTGCCACCTGCAAATATAGCATAAGCTCGATCTGCTCCTCTTGTGGTTTTAATTACGAGACCAGCATACTCACTGTCGTTGGTGGGTTCTATGTATAATTGGCCATCCGCAGATTGATCGCCTTTTATATTTAGTTTAGTAATCGGAGATGAAGTGCCTAACCCTAAGTTTCCATTTGTATTTAAATAAAAATCATTCTGATTATACCTACCTGCGACTATATGATTATCAGCAAAAACCTCGAACACCGGTAGTCCTGCAGCTTCATTTACAGACATTAATGAGTCGCTAAGGTCATCAACTACCTCAAACAATGTTCCGTTTGTTCCATCAACTTTTAATACAGAACCTCCAGAGGTAGAGCTGATTATTTGTAATTTTGAAGCGGGAGTTGCTGTACCTATACCGACCTTACTACTTGATTGAGAAATTACAGAGTCACCTATAGTATTTGAGTCACTCCACAAAGGAACTTTATTTGCAGTTCCAGCGCCATCAATAACTGTTGCTGGAATCAATCCAGAAACAGTAGCTATCTCCGAAGTCAATGTCTGACCAGTTGTTCCAAGGTTATTGGCAACAGTATTAATGTTTGTAGTGAGAGTCTGACCAGTAGTAACTAAATTACTGGTTAAATTTGTAATGTCTGTATCGTTAGATGTAATCTGAGTTTGTAAAGTTTGCCCCGATGTACCTAAATTAGTCGAAACAGTATTTATATTAGTGGTCAATGTCTGACCAGTTGTGACTAGATTACTTGTTAGCGTGGATATATCAGAATCATTGCTTGTAATTTGAGTCTGTAAAGTTTGTCCAGTGATCCCCACGTTAGCTGTTAATGTAGAAATATCACTATCATTACTGGTAATCTGAGTCTGTAACGTTTGCCCTGTAGTAACCAAGTTACTCGTTAACGTGCTAATATCGCTATCGTTACTTGTAATCTGAGTTTGAAGTGTCTGACCGCTAGTACCTAAATTGGTGGTCAGCGTACTAACATCAGAATCATTAGAAGTAATTTGCGTCTGTAAAGTCTGCCCACTAGTTCCTAGATTAGTGGTTAATGTAGAAATATCACTATCGTTACTGGTGATCTGGGTTTGTAGGGTTTGCCCTGAAGTTCCTAAGTTTGTAGAAACTGTATTAATATTAGTGGTAAGCGTCTGTCCTGTAGTAATTAAGTTAGACGCGCTTGCTACTACTTCGCCTTCGACAGCAAGAGGAAAGTTTAATTCAAATCTGTCATTAGCGTCATTAAATAAAATGTTGGCGTTCGTCGCTGTACCCCTATCAATTACAATACCGCCAGAAATTTTACTAATCCCAGCCGAACTTTCGCCGCTATTAATTTCAATTATATTATCTTTAACAGCTAAATTTTCTACATCAACAATAACCTCTGTTCCCGTAACTGTTAAATTATTGATAGTTACGTTATTAGTAAATATTTTGTTCCCAGCTACACTTTGATTGGTCGTCAGCTTAACAGTAGTAGAATCCAACGTGCTAATATCAGAGTCGTTACTAGTGATTTGTGTTTGTAAAGTCTGACCAGTCGTTCCTAAGTTAGTCGTGAGACTTGCAATATCACTATCGTTTGAAGTAATTTGTGTTTGTAAAGTCTGACCGGTAGTTCCCAGATTACTTGTAAGCGTTGAAATATCTGAATCGTTGCTCGTAATCTGAGTTTGTAAAGTTTGGCCGCTGGTCCCCAAGTTAGTCGAAACTGTATTTATATTAGTTGTTAATGTTTGACCTGTAGTGACTAAGTTGGATGTTAAAGTAGTTATGTCCCCATCATTTGAATTGATTTGAGTTTGTAGAGTCTGGCCCGTGGTAATTAGGTTCCCGCTGATATCGTCTACAACTGCTCCAGTTGAAATTAAATTTGTAGAAACTGTGTTAACATTCGTCGTTAATGTTTGACCAGTCGTTACCAAGTTCGAGGTGAGAGTAGAAATGTCACCGTCATTCGAAGTAATCTGAGTCTGTAAAGTTTGCCCAGTGGTAATTAAATTTCCACTAACGTCGTCAATCACCTTACCTGTTGAAACTAAATTAGTTGAAACAGTATTAATGTTCGTGGTTAAAGTCTGGCCAGTAGTTACTAGATTACTTGTTATAGTAGTAATGTCTCCGTCATTGCTGGTGATTTGCGTCTGGAGAGTTTGCCCAGTAATTATTAGGTTGCCACTAACGTCATCGACGACTTCCCCTGTGGAAACCAAGTTTGACGAAACAGTATTTATATTTGTTGTTAGAGTCTGACCAGTCGTGACAAGGTTTGACGTAAGTGTTGATATGTCGGAATCGTTACTTGAAATTTGTGTTTGTAAAGTTTGACCAGTTGTGATCAAATTAGCGGTATTGCTATCAGAGTTGGTTTTAAGAACCCCGGTTGCAGTTTTAAGAGCAGTAATGTCTGCGTCGTTATCGGTAATCAATCCTGATACAGTATTTATATCAGTAGTCACAGTCTGGCCCGTGGTAATTAAATTATTAGTAAGGTTAGTTATATCAGAATCGTTTGATGTAATCTGTGTTTGTAAAGTCTGACCTGTCGTACCAATATTTGTTGTGAGTGTAGATATATCACTGTCATTAGAAGTGATTTGTGTTTGTAACGTTTGACCAGTTGTTACTAAGTTGCTCGTAAGAGTAGTAATGTCTCCGTCGTTAGATGTTATCTGAGTTTGAAGTGTTTGCCCCGTTGTAATCAGATTAGTAGTATTTGCATCGGTGCTAGTTTTTAAAACGCCGGTAGCGCTTCTTAAAGCTGCTATGTCAGCGTCATTGTCTGTGATTAAACCTGACACCGTACTAATATCAGTCGTTAATGTCTGACCCGTAGTAATCAGATTAGACGTTAAAGTACTAATATCAGAATCATTACTGGTAATTTGAGTCTGGAGGGTCTGACCCGTCGTTCCCAAATTTGTAGTAAGGGTGGAGATGTCTCCATCATTGGACGTAATTTGAGTTTGAAGTGTTTGACCAGTAGTAACGAGATTTGAAGTCAACGATGAAATATCGGAATCATTACTAGTAATCTGTGTTTGTAAAGTCTGACCCGTTGTTATTAAATTAGCAGAATTACTGTCGGTACTTGTTTTAAGAACTCCCGTTGCTGTTTTTAAAGCTGTAATATCTCCGTCATTGTCGACTATCAAGCCGGAGACTGCAGTAATATCTGTGGTTAAAGTCTGCCCAGTTGTTACTAGGTTAGATGTGAGTGTCGAAATATCAGAGTCATTACTCGTGATTTGAGTTTGGAGAGTTTGACCTGTCGCGCCAATATTCGTCGTAAGTGTAGATATATCACTGTCGTTACTAATAATTTGCGTTTGTAGTGTTTGGCCAGTGGTTGCTAAGTTACTCGTAAGAGTAGTAATATCTCCATCATTACTTATCACCAATCCTGAAACAGTTGCAATATTAGAAATATTTAAATTGGTAATATCTGTTAAATGGTTTCCTGTAGATACCAACCTAGTGTTAAGGTTTGTTATGTCATTGTCATTACCATCTATCTGGTTCTGTAAAAACTGACCAGTTGTTCCCATGTTGGTAGCGTTTAGAGCTATATCAGTTTTTAATTCACCCGTGGCTGCTAATAAAGTAAAAATTTCATTGTCATTATTTGTTATTAACCCAGAAACAGTAGATACTTCAGAAGTTAAATACTGACCAGTAGATATTAAATGCCCACTTAATACGTCTACCGCAGCCCCACCAGTGGTCATTCCAGAAACTATCGCAATCTCACTTGTCAAATATTGACCTGTGGTTATTAAATTACCACTAAGCTCGTTAAATCTATCTCCCCCCGCTATCCCCGAAACAATTGCTATTTCATTATTTAGAAACACACCCGTTTGACCTAATTTTCCGGATATATCATTTAGGTCATTATCATTTTCGATAATCTGAGACTGTAAAGTTTGACCTGTTACAGAAAGATTTGAAGTGAGAGTGCTAATGTCAGAATCATTATCTGTGATTTGATTTTGCAACAATACTCCAGTAGCTTTAACTGAGGAATCTAATGAAGTTATACTTCCAATATTTGTAGTTATTTGCGCTTGAAGAGTCTGTCCTGTCGTCCCTACATTAGAAGTTAGAGAGTTAACACTTGACTCTAAAGTGTTGCCAGTGGTAATAAGGTTACCGCTAAGAGAATCGATTGAATTTCCCGTAGATAAAAAGTCTAGATCTACTTGACCTGAAAAAGTTGATATTTTATTGGAAAGAACGTTCCCCGTAATCGATAAATTAGATATCGTGTTTGATATATCAGTATCGTTTGAAATAATTTGATTTTGTAAATTTATTCCAGTAGTATTTAACTGCCCTTGGGTTACAAATGAACCTGTAACCCCTTCAGTAACAACAGGGCTTCCCTGAATAGCTACGGGAAAATTAAATTCAAACCTGTCATTTTCCTCGTTAAATAAAATGTCTGCATCTGGCAAACTTCCCCGATCTATAATTATACCACCTGTTATCAACGATATTCCCGCTCCGTCTTCTCCGCTGTTAAGAGTTATGGTATTATCTTTAACAGCTAAATGGTCAACATCAATGATTGTTTCGGTACCAGTAACGGTTAAGTTCCTAATGGTGACATCTCTAAAAAAAGTTTCCCCAGTAGCCGAAAAGAAATCTATACCTCCGTTAGCAGAATGTATTGGTACGTCACCTATGAATAAAGTGTTACTGGAAACTGTTAAATCTTTAAAATAACCGCTTAAAAAAGGAAGTTCCGCAGATCCTAAGTTTATAGTTCCACTTGCAGAGGGAAGAATATTTCCCAATATGGTTCCCCCCGCTTTATCAAGCTTATCTCGATTTAAATCTCCAGTAGCCTGTCTTAAATCGGCGATTAAATCCGTGTTGACGTTAAGCTGATCCTGAAGTCTTACCCCTGTCGTAATTAAGTTTCCACTTAAAATATTGCGGAGTGAATCTAGAGAATTGCCCGTAGCAATCAACTCACCACTTAAAGTGTTAATTGTAAAATTTAATTCATTCCCTGTAGAAATAAGAGTACCACTTAAAAGTCCAATTTCATCAGTTAAAGTAGTTCCTGTTATAATTAAATTAGCCCTTAGACTAGCGACGTCATTAGTTAAGGAAAGTATATCTCCTTGTGAGGCTAAAATATTAGTATCAACTCCTAAATCAGGAATCTGACCGCTAACATTCGTTATCGGCGCTGCACCAGCAATAGTAGTAACACCGTTTACACGTTCATCAACCACTATAGCAGTGGAGCCGCTTACTATAACATCTACTACAGTTTGAGAGCTCATATTAGGTAGTTACTTGAGGGTAAACTAGAAAGTCTCCAGCTAATATTTTATCGACTGCTCCTTCGGAACTCGAGGCTCCGTTGGGGTATTTTTCTATATCATAAACAAATTCACCAATTGGCAAAGCTGCCGTTTGAGATCCGCTTAGATAAACATCTACATAACCACTTGCATAGAGTGCTCCGGTGGTTCCTGAAACTATAACAGGATCTAAATTTACTAAAGAAGAAGTGCTGGAGTATCTGTATTTCACGACACCCCGAACAGCATAGCCGCTTAAATTTATAGGATCACCACTCGCATCCTTAACATTTAAACGGACACTTAATTGAGATCCTTGTGTCGCGCTGAAATTATAAACCGTTGCCATATAATTTTATTACACTATATGGAGGTTTTTCTGAAAATATTATCTTCCTTCTGAAAGAATTTTCATTGCTTGATCATCTAACATTTTAGACCCACCTACATCCTGAGTAGGCTTACGATAAGAGGAAACGTGCTTACGGAATTCTCTCAAAAGTCTTTCACGTAACATAGACCTGTTATCAATAGGAATAATTCCAACTGTAGAAGCGTGAGCTTGCAAATCTGAAAGATTCATGTTATCTAGTTTATCTACATATACTTTTTCATCCATAGTCCCATAAGCAGAACTTCCCGTATCTCCCCAGATCTGATCCAAAGTTGTAGGTTGAAACTCTTCTTTAGCATGAGTTTGTGAGATATCTTTAATAGATTTTTTTCTTGATCTAATTTTTTTTGCTGGCATAACCTTATCCCTTATATTAGTAAGAAATACACTTTTTTTCCAAAAAATAGAAAAACCCCGGCCCTTTCGGGACCGGGGTTAGTATCGTGAATGCGACTATTCCTATTATACGTCCTTACGAAGACCAACAATCGCGCGAGCATCGAGGAGGACACGTCCCTCTTCGAGACCGCCGTAAAAACCAGTCTTATCCTGACGAGTAACAAACTGATCGTCTGGAAGAGCTGTGAAAGTACTTCCAGTTTCAGAGTTACGAGCAACAGGACGGACAAAAGCTTCTACAGATCTGTCTACGCCGACAATAATCTCTTGATTAGCAGTCAAGGTACCACCCATAGCTGTATAAAGAGTATTGTATTTTTGGCCATCACCAAGCTCATACAAATCGATAATATTAATACCGAAGATCGAGCTAGTACCAGCAGCTTTATACATTTCGTCTTTAACGATATCGCCAACCTGATCAGAAGTAGTATTAAATGGGTTGTAAGCAATCGCTCTGATGTCTTCAACCACTTCAGCAGAAGTGAAGATATCAGTTAGACCTTTAGAATATGCAGTGGTAGGAGTACCATCAGCGTAAGAAGCGTTAATTCTCTTCATCTTGGTCATCATCGAATTGATATCGCCAAGACCAAAAGCTCCAGCAGCGGTATTAATAACATTGTCACCAGCAGAACCAGTTCCAAATTTACCTTTAGCTTCTGCCAGACCTTTAAGAGCAACTGCCCAAGCGTTACGATCTTGTTTTACAACAATTTCGTTAGACATACGCTCTACAGCTTTACTTACAACATCCAAACGACTCTTACGAGCATACTTTTTAAGGAAGCTAACTGCGCTATCCAATTTGTATGTTGAGATCTTGAGTTCAGCATTACCGCTAATTTGTGAAGAAGGAAGACCACCAGCCATCTGTTGTGACCAGATGGTAATGTAGTTGTCCTTGCCGTTCTGCTCATAAAACAAATCAAGAGGATAACTAGGGTTATCATCTTCATCATATTCTACGTCAGTGTAAAGATACGCAGCTGTATTAGCTTGCATCAAAACCTGTTGAACAACCGGCCCAATAAAAGCTGCAAAAGCTTCTGTTGCGGGACGGGAGACTTCGGGGTTCTTGGAACCCATTGCCTTGATAAGTTCAACTTGCTCTGGAGTATTCTTAAGTTTTAATTTCATTATCTATAATCTCCTTTTCTATTAACCTTGTGTGAAGTCGAACTTAACCAACACAGAACCGTCTGCGTCAGGGTTACCCAAAGTTCTACCAATACGATTATTAACAGCCTTAGCACCAAGAGTGGTGACTTGACCATTACCAGTAGCGAAAACGTCTTGATTGAAGACAACACCGGGGGAGCTAGCCCAAGCACCAGTAGCCATGAGGAAAACTCCTCGAGTAGCAACGGGTACTGCTTGACCAGTCAAACTACATTGTAGTTCATCCTGTTTGCGTGGATTGAAGGCAAGCTTCTCACCGTTTTCGTCGAATTCTCTAACGTCATAAAGCGTAATACCAAGTGCAGCTTCATCAGCTCCACCGTCAGTATATTCAACTTCTGCGCTTACTCCATACCGTTGAGAAACGGTATTGCTGTATCCAGCTCCAACGTTACCAATAAATGATAGCTCATCAGTATTCTGCCATCCAGATCTTACTTTAACAGCAGATCCAGCATAAATCACATCGGTAGTACCGAGTGTGACAGCAGGGTCACCAAAGGCGAATAAATTGATAACATCGTGCTCACTATAATCCCTAAAGGGCTTTAATCTTTCGTTTGCCATAATGTTTTAATTTCTATATGTTTTTATTTTTTTAGTTAAGGTTTAAAATCAAATTGATCCATGGCAAAAGCTCTGCCATATTTCTCAAGGATTGTGGGTTCTTCAGCAGGAGCAGATGCAGGAATGTTAACCGTTTCACTCTTTGCATTATCTACAGCCTGTTCAATAACTTCCGACACGTCAGAAGCCGTAACTTCTTCCGCCTGTTCAATTTCTTTCTGCTCTTCAACTTCTGTTGCTTCTACCTCTGAGGCTTCAACAGCAGAATGAGTTTTAGCGGAAAGAAGTACAGAAATAGTTTGATCAAATTCTGCGAAAGCTTCTTCATCAAGCTCTTTGATTTGAACTGCGATAACCTTACGGTCTTCGTCAGTCAAAGCAAATCTCTCATCGTAAGATGCCATTCTTTGATTAAACATTTCCAACTTCGAAGCTTCGGCTTTTTCAGCCTCCAACTTCACCAACTGAGCCTGTACGTCTTCTAACTGTGTCTTCAAGGAATCATGTTCCTTGGAGAGGGTCTCGTGCTGTTCACGGGTATCTTTCAAGGACTCCTCTTTTTCAGCATTCTGAGTACTAAACTCTTCTGACGCTTTCTTAAGGCTCTCCTGAATAAACTCATGAATAGCAGAAGCAGTTAGAGTCTGAAGAGACTCATCCGATATATCTTTTAGATTTTCTATTTTCATAGCTTCTACTTTCTTTGTTATTACAGTTTTATTTGGATTTTGGGAAATTGTTTCTTTTTCAGAACCTTCTTTCGCCAAAGCTTTGTGTTCTTCAGTCCCTTTGTCGGTCAAAACCCCCTGCACATCAGCAGCAGGGTTTTCTGTTAGGCCTATACCTAGAGGAACTACATCGTTGATTACTTTACGGTAAATACTTGAGTTTTCATCAAACTTACCTTTACCACCAAAACCTTTTAGCTTGGTAGCGTATTCTTCAACTTCTTTAGGATCAGAAATTTCTAGACCATTCTCTATATTTTTTTCTTCTCCTTCTAGAACAACTAAATTATAATCAGTAAATCCTAATTCCCAGCTTGCACTGATACCCATGTATTCATTACTGGTAGGATCACTTGAACTTTCAATTTTATCTGCCAACCCTTGGTCAACAATTTTCCATATCACTCCGCCTAGAGTTACGTTAAAGGGTTCTTTAGTTCCCTCCAACTCTTCTTTAGTGGCTGGTTCATCGCTTCCAAAACGCGAAAAACCCGCAGTGAGAATAGTCCCAACCACGGATTTTCTATTATGTTCGATATTGATAGGTTTATTAATAAAGTTTTCATACATAGCGATAGCTGTATCAGTATCTACTACGTCACCATTTTTGTTAACTCGGTTAGCAACAAATGCATTAAAAGCTACAGGTAGCAAATCAACATTTTTCTCTACATCCACCTGAGGTAAAAACTTTTCTAATTCTACCATCGAAGCTAGAGCTAAATATTTATCTTTTTCTTCAGATACAACTGGCTTTACTACTGAGCTAAATGTGGTTGTATATTTATGTTTTTTCATTTTTTTTAAAAATATCTACAGTGTGCGTTAATAGCATGCTGAATGGACTCTTCTCTAGTTTCTAAATATAACTGATTAACATTTTCGAAATCTTTTGTTAGGTTATGTTCTACCAGATCTTTTTTTGCTTTACATACTTGAGCTTCATCGGGCTCCAAACTAAAACTTTTTCCTTCCGACAAGCTGAGAAAATTATTAACACAAGCCATGCACCACTCCGAAAGAGTTGTATCACTGTCTAAAACAAAAGTGTCTTGAGCATTTTTATAAGCTTTAATAACAGAATCTACTCGAACTCTCTTACCACTCTCTTTGATTTTCTTTTTAAAACACTTCACTAACTCAGCAGAAAAAGATACGTATTCTTCTTCATTTTCTATTTTTTCGGCGTCAGGTTTAGGATTGAAAAAGTCAACAATTTTAGACTCTGACTTATTAAGTCTGGAGCTTAACGAAATATCAAAATCAAGTTTGTTTATTTTGTCCATTGTTCTATATATTCTACACGTTTTTTTACTAAAATGGAAAAAGAAAGCCCTAGGTCTTCTAGACCCAGAGCTTCCTCATAAATAAATTTATATTAAATTACCTTCCCCAAGGTAACTTTACCACAATAATTATAGTTGAATATTAAAAAGATAATTCATTAATCAGAACTTTTATCCTGTGTGTTTTTCGAAGCTTCGGAAGAAACTCCTTTTCTGAGAAATACTACCATTAGAGCAGCGAAAACGCTTTGAATTGTAACTGTAAGATCTACTTCTCCAGCGAAGTATCCGCCGAGAGCCGTTATAACTGCTGCGAAAGCAGTAAAATATGTTTTTTTACCTGAAAGTGATTGCATATAAATAATATTACACATTTTACGTCAAGGCATCCATTTTTTTCTTATTTTACTAAAGTATTCGTAGCTAGCTGATATAGCTTCTGCATAATCTCTACCCTTTTTTTGGGTAAATGTATCCATAGAATATTCTAAAACTTGACGAATTTGAGATATGTTCATTTGTGTATCCACATCCTCCTCAAAAAAACTTAGTAATGTAAAAAAGTATTGAGCATTTTCTTCAACTGGTTTTCTGGGGATTTTTGTTTTTATTCTGGACGCCATGACTATCTGAGGATAAAAAACACCTACAAAATCAGAAATATAATTTTTATATTTTTGATCAAGATCTTTAGCTTCCCTGTTTACCAAGATTTTAATGAAAACTGGGAATGACAATTCCCACATTTCTTTTTTAGTAACTCTTCTATTACTAATCTGCTCAAACATAAGGTCAGCGTCAGTTTTCTCTTCAAATAGAATTTTAGCTCTGTCTGGATTCAGTTTGATTTTTCTCGCAAGAAATTTTATATCTTCCTGTGTTAACATGTCATTAGTATATATCTCACCCTTTGCGTTTTTTTTGTTGTTTTTCGCCATCGGCTGGGTGAGAAGACACTTTCTCGCAGTGAGTCTAGTGTTTAGTGGGTAGTGCCGACTTTGGATTAAAACAACTCAAGTTGCAACTACTAATATTAAAATACACTATTGTTTGACGTATGTCTAAAATATCGATAGAATATTTACGAAATGAAAAACATTCTTTTTGCAATTCCGGGTAGAGAATTCTCAGGTAATTTCTTAAATTGCTGGACTGATACATTACTTAAATGTATTAAAAACGGAATCAACCCAATGCTTTCCAATAAGTATTCTTCAATGGTCAGTTATGCTCGTTGCCTATGTCTCGGTGCTGATGTGAGAAGAGGTGTGAATCAAGCTCCTTATGATGGTAAAATAGATTACGATTATATTATGTGGATTGATTCAGATATTGTTTTTAGTTTTGAACAGATACAAAAATTAATTTCATATGATAAAGATATCGTATCGGGGATATATAAAACAGAGAACGGCGAAAACTTTGCCTGCGTAAAAGATTGGGATCAAAATTATTATAAAAAGAATGGCTCGTTTTATTTTCTGCAACGTAAGGATGTACTAAACCGACATGGTTTGATGGAAGTTGATTATAACGGAATGGGTTTCATGCTAATCAAAAAAGGAGTATTTGAAAAAGTAAAATACCCTTGGTTTTGTCAACTTAAAAAACAAATCGGAGATCTAGAAGATTACTGCTCCGAAGATGTTGCTTTTTGTCATCTAGCTAAAGAAGTTGGTTTTAAAATTTACATTGATCCAGAAATTATAGTTGGTCATGAGAAAATGAGGATACTAACTTAATATTTATTGTTAGCTATAAGCATGTCTATTTTTTCTTTCACCATGTCAGGGGATATACTCTTTGAACATTCAAAATTTTTATTTCGAGGACACCAAAGCCAATCATTTCTATCAAACTTACAGTTTTCATCATTCCAACAAGAATTACAAACATTTTCATTAAAAACTCTATAAGGCGTGAAAAACTCCGAAGAAGGATTACTAAACCCAGAGATCATAACTACTGGTTTATTCAAAGCCCAAGCTAACCAAGATAGGCCTGAAGAAAGACCAATAAAAAATTCACAATTAACTATATCAGTAATCCTTTCCTGTATATCAATATCTCCTGTTTTGTCAATACATCCTTCTGGAATATCATTCATACAATTTTCTATCCCGAAACTAGAGTATTTGTCAATACATATAACTTCATAGTCAAGAGCTTTTAAATACTGTATTATTTTTTCCCAATTCTTCTTTGTCCAATATTTAGCTTGACAAGTGCTTTGTGTAGCTATACATACATATTTATTTTTATATTTAGAAGACTTATCTCTAATAAAAATTTTAGGTTTTTTTTCTTCGAACTCTAAACTAAAAACATCGCTAGGTATTTTTTGTAAAGTAGTTTGTGAAATGTATTTATTGTTATTTGTTAAATCTATTTCTAAAACTGTTTCTTTACTTGTTTTTTTATTTTTTCCCTCCTGATGAGAGTTTACAAAATTTATATTTAAATATTCTTTTTCGAACAGTTTTCTCCATCTAGAGAAATAATACACGTTATAATTATTTTTTTTGGCATAGTCATCTACATAAGGCATCCAAGCTATATTATCACCTAAACATGGAGAGTCACAATTTACAAAAACATCTTCGAGAGGTTCTGCATCTATTAGCGCCCCCTGTTTTAATAACGAAACTTCTTTTGCTTTCGTGAGCTCTATGAAGTCATAATTATCAAATGAATCAGGCCCAATAGGATGCACTGAATTTTTATCGTGGACCTCTATTTTAGAAATAGATTTTTTAGGTATTGATGTTCTAATAATTTTATCGGCATTAACCTCCTTATTAAAAATAGTTTTACCATCGATATTCAGCTTGAGATGTGATGAATTAACCACTACGACTGATACTATTAAAGGAGCATTATCATTTTCTTTCTCTTCCACGGATATAGAAAAATTAAATAAAAAATTTTCTGTCCTAAGTTTGAATATATCATTTTTATAATTAGTGCATTTTACGGTATCATAAAGCATATTTTTAGAACTATTTTCTTCACTACTGTATAAAGAATGTTTAAAATATTTGCACTCTAATTTACTAAATATATTATTTTTTAGATAAGATTCTGCAACAACGTTGTTACATGCATGATACTCTTTAACGCTAATAGTATTAAATACCTCAAAAGTTTTTTTACTGTTTTTTACTGAAAAAAGTAAAAGATTAACGTCTTCTTCTTTTCTAAGATAACATAAAGCATCATCCATTTTTGACATTTCTTGAGTATGGTTTTGCCAAAGGGTTTCGTCGAAAACCGTGTCATAATTTACAATTGAACAAATTTGATAATCTAAAACACTAGAGATTAATACACAGTTTTTAATTTGAGTAATAGCTGCTGTACCATAATCTAACTGAAGAGATGACATTTTTACACCATTTATTGTGTCGTAAGACACCATTGCCCTTTCTTCGACAGGCAGTACAGGGTTGTAAAAGAAATTATAAAATCCATCTACTTTATTTTGAATTCTATCAGGTAAAGACAGACTTGAGTAAATAAAAATATCGTAATCTTTTTTATATCTTGCTAAACGAGATATGCATTTTTCTAACTCTTTTAGTTTAGCGTCAGTATCGCAATGACTTGTTATAAAAAAACATTTTTTTTGCAATGAAACTTTCGGCAGAGACTTTTCGTAACAAGGTACGAAAGCATTAATATCTAAATTATTATCGTACTTAGAAATACCAATATTATCAATATAGTTTGTTTTACTATCCGGGGAAATATACCAATCTCCATTTTTTAATTTTAATTGTGATATTATCTCTTGTTCCGATATATAACAATTTAATAAATTTTGCCTTTTATTTAAAAACGAAGGGTCTTTACAAAATACATAAAAATTATTAGTAATAGATTTTACAGCTTCAAATACATCTCTGTGGTGTAGATGACCATATTCACCCACAGGGTTATGAGTTACTATCTTTTGCCATTTTCTAGAATTTATTATATTCTTAATTTGAAATCGTAAGCTTTCAGACTCGAGATTGGTAAAAAAATCATCTTCAAAATCTAAAATTTTAATTTCTTTTATATTTCCATGAATAAGTAATGTATTTTTAAATTCACTGAGTCTTTGTTCAGTAGGTTTAGTTTCTAAGACCAACGTCCAATTTTTTTCATTCATCAACTCGTTACCCCCAAAAATAGATTCGTCGTCTAAATGAGAAACGATCATTAATTTTTTTTCTGTTTCTACGCTGTTGACAACAAAATCAAGAGACTCTTTGTTTTTAGGTTTAATTGAAGGGTCAGGACCATGTAAAAATATTTCTTCATTAGTCTCCGTATTGTAAAACACATCAAACCCATAATTAACAAATTTTTTTTGCTGACCTTGGTAATTGTGAGATTTATTTTTCCAACTTAAAGGTAAGTGCTTACTGTAATTATTTTTCCAAAATATGGCATTTATTAACCTCTCTTCTGATATAGCGTTATCGTCAGAGAATTCAGTTAAATCACAATCTTTAATTTCATTGTATGTTTTTATACAATCCTCAAAAAACTTTTTACAGTTAGCGTTATAAATAAAAATCCCAGAAGAGAGCAGGTACTTTAAATTTCTTTTCGTTCCTAAGATACCTTCTATTTCTTTACCATAATGTCCTTCATATTTTTTTCCTGAAAACTCTACATAATTATTTATGAACTCATAAAAATACCTGCTAAACAAAGGGTAATTATTTAGATTATCAAAAAAAGTTAATATCGAGTCTATATTACCTATTGGTACCATATCGACGTCAATAAAAATAAATTTTTTATATTCAGACCTCAAAGAATCCAAAGCTGCATATATTTTAGAATAATATTTATTAAAATTTTTATATTTTAAATTTTCCCAATAGTTTTCTTTTTGTTCGCAAAGAGATATATTCAGTCTCTTGCAATCTTTTTTATAAAAATTAATAGAGTATGGTAAAATATCTAAATTAGAATATTTTGGAATTTGCTGAATTAAATTATCAGCATAAAATTCATAGTCTTTGCTAAATGTAAAAACCCAAACTGTATCTTTATTGTTTTTGGCCTTGTTTTTATTTGAGCGTAACTCGTTATTTTTTTGCTCGAAGGTTATTTCTTTTAAAATTTGAAAAGCTTTATTAGCCTGATTGTCCCAAGAATACTTTTCTATAAATTTGGAAGAGTATTGTAAAGAATTAGTTTTTAATTTCTTAAAATTTTCGTAAACGAACCTCATTTGAGATTTTAACTGATCGAAATCAGGTTCGTAATAATCACCCGTAACCCCTTCAAAAAAAACCATAGGGCCTGCAGGTATGATGTTCTTAGTATGTACTGGAACCCCTATTTCAGAAGCAAAATCGCTGGGAGCAGTATTGTGAGCATAAATGGTAGGGGTGCCACATGCTATAGCGTCAGATATAGGCAACCCCCATCCCTCAGCCCTTGAACATGAAATGTGACAGTGAGCATACTGCATTAACTTTATGTACTCTTCTCGTTTCGGGAAATTTACTATTTTGATTGAGTCACAAATTAAATCATTTTTTAGTAACCTTTGTTCCGTAGTTAAACCGTCTCTAGCAAATGGATTATTAATACTACATGTCAGTTTAACACTTTTATCATACTCGAACTCTTCTTTAAAAGCTCGTAAAATTTCAGCAGTGCTTTTTCTATAATCCCATCTACCGGCTAAAAAAAATCTAAACTCCCGTAATGATGAAAGATACTCTAAATTGTCAGATGGTTTTAACTCTGAGTCGACCCCTTCCGGTATTATAAATATTTTATCTTTATCCCATCCCTGTCTAATCATACATTCTTTTTGCCATGAAGACGGGCAGAAAAAATAATCGAAGTTTTTTTGAAGGTGGGTAAAAAAATCTTGAGTAAGTAAAGTCGTTTCCCAGACTAAATATGCTATTTTAATTTTACCCTTATATTTTGGCTGATCAAAATAATAATGGTGATTATTTTCCATTAGAACTATATCTATATCAGGCTCGAAATACTCTACTTGATTTTTCCACAAAGCGGGGTAATCTTCTCTACCTCCATCGTCATTAATTAATGTCTGTTCTATAACGAGAGACTTTTGATGTTCCGTTAAATAATTTTCCCAATCATCATCATAAGTAAAATTTCTTACTTTTACATTGCAATATTTACTTAAGGCTGTTGCAAATGATCTCGCATGATAAGCATAACCTGTATGACCCAAAAAACAAGTATGAACTTTAATGTTAATCACTACTTATATTTTAAGCAATTTTTTTATTTTATCTATTTCTAATTGTTGTAATTCTGTTTTTTTGTTTAACTCTTTAACGGCTTCTACAAGCAAAGCAGAAACTGAGCCATAATCAACATACAAATATGGATCATTTTCCCTAGACTGCTCTTTTTTTCCATCAGGAACATAAACACTTTCTGGCAAAACCTTTAACAAGTCTTGGGCTACAAAACCAATCTTTCTACCTTTTCGTTCAAGAGACCAATCTGGATCCAGCTCTTTTTTTCCTACATCACTCCATGTATAAGATATTCCAGAAATTTGACCTACAGTAGAAAGTGAATTTTTAATTTTACTTACGTTAGTTTTAAATCTCCTATCAGATCCGCCAGTGCCACCCCCAGAAGTCCCCGAAGTCCCTGAACTACCTGAACTACCCGAAGTCCCTGAACTACCCGAAGTCCCTGAACTACCTGAAGATCCTGAACCACCCGAAGTCCCTGAACTACCCGAAGTCCCTGAACTACCCGAAGTCCCTGAAGATCCTGAACTACCCGAAGTCCCTGAAGATCCTGAACTACCCGAAGTCCCTGAAGATCCTGAACTTCCCGAAGCTCCTGAACTTCCCGAACTACCTGAAGATCCTGAACCCCCACTTGTTCTTTTATGTATTTCTCCGTTAGAATCAACAACTAGAAAGTTTGTCAGAGCTGCATCTGTATCTATCGTACTGACAGTTAACTTGCCCGTAACAGTTGCCCCTGCAGATGTAGTGCTTAACTTTATAACATCGTTGTGAGTTAAATCAACACCACCATCTAAGTAAAACCTTATACAATAATCACTATAACTTTTTCCTATATATCCATAAGTAAGAGTCGTGCCATTACCACCATACCCACCCAAACTAAAAAAGTTCCCTCCGGTACCATTGGCTATTGTGAAAGCATCTCTCGCCCAACCTCCCCAAGCACTATTCGTTCTATATTCAAAACCACCGCTAGTTGTTTCTGGAACAATTACTCCGCTAGTGAAACGACCCTTACCTGCAACATCTAAATTTTCAGATGGACTTGTTATACCTATACCAACATAACCACCACTAGTCATTCGCATACGCTCAGTTCCGCCGCTTTTAAAAATAATATCAGCGGAAGTAGTAGCTGATGCATTAAGAGACAGGTTTTCGTTGTATGATTGAATGGACCCACTGTCAACGACTATACCTTTACCAAAATAAAAGTGAGGCCTATCGGTATGGATGTGCGCCCAGCTGGAATTATCTGGACCGAATTGAATATAACCATACGCGGTTTGAAGTTTTACACCACTCCCTCCTGCTGTAAAATATCTGTTAGTATCATTTATATATGTGTATCCAGTGACCAGAGAGTCACCTGAAACATGTAATTTTTTATTCGGACTTACAGCACCTATACCAACATTACCACCAGCATGTTGTAAAACTAAAGCTCTTGCTGTGGGATTATGATCATAAGCTTGAAGACCGAACCATCGGTTTGTTGCTGTGCCAGCAGAACTAGCAGACGTAAATCTTAAACTTGTGTTAGTTGTTCCTAATGAAGATGTTCCTTGGATTCTTGTTATTTCAGCGGAGCTATTATCGGTAACAGTATCCACTGCGTGTAATTTAACAGAAGGACTTACTGTACCTATACCAACATTACCATTGCCTTGTATGCGCATCTTTTCGGTAGTTCCTGATAAGCCTTGAGCAGCATCGTTACTATTGTTTGTCCAAAAAACTAATGCGCCTTCATTACTACCACCACTAGCTGTTTCATAAACTGCCCCAATACGTCCAAGTATCCAATTGGGAAAATTACCATTCCACCTTGAATGAAAATCAACAAACGGCCCCTCTCCAACAGCGTTAGTATAAGATTGTAATTTAAGAACTGATGCTTGAGTCAAGCTTGTGCCAGTTGAATCGTAAACATCAAGTTTAGCCCCCGGACTTGCTGTACCTATACCAACATTACCGGTATTATAGTAAACCTTACCATCGTTCCTTGTCCAGTTATTAGCTTGTGTGTTACTGATTGTACGTAAAACAGTTCCCGGTAACGAAGCGCTAAGGCTTGTAGCCCAGCCGCTGTTCCACTTTGCAAGCTGAACATTGGCATGACCAGAGGTATATGTAACTACGGAAAACTTAACGTAATTCCAAGTAGAATTAGATTCTCCAATAGTAATAAAAGGTCTATCATCGCTTCCACTGCTACCAGTCATTCTGCCAAACCTTACTGTAAAATTTCTGTCTGCGTGTGGTGAATTTTCTATCCATGCAGTTTGATTTGTCCAATTATAACCACTATACCAGTAACCTGCAAAGTGAACATCAAATGATTCATGAGAAGTGTAATCAAAAACCCTTATCACACCAGACATCATATTGTTTACCCCAGAAGAGCCATTATCTGGTAATTTGACTATTAAGTAGCCGGTTTGAGAGCTGCTACCATTATAAGTCGCTCCCTGTGGAGAAAATATTCTTGATGTTGTATTTTGCTCTGACCCAAAACTATCACCCCTAACGCTACCATTTACATGCAATTTTTCCGCTGGACTTGTTGTACTTATACCGACATTACCTACAGACGAAATGGACATTCTAGTTTGATTAGCTGTAATAAGGTCTAATTCTTTCGCTCTAGTAGAGTGATTTCTGGCGTATAGTTTGATGGCTCCACCACTAGCTAAATTACCACCGTACATCGTCAGAGTACCAGATGAAGAAAAATTGCGTATTACTCCATCACCACCAGTTTCGAGTCTGATTGTACCAGCATGTACATCTCCATTAACATCTAACTTAGCTTCTAGAACTGTTGTACCTATACCAACATTTCCAGCAGAATCAATACGTAATTTTTCTGTTGGAGTTCCACTGGTTCGTGTATGGAATGACATGTAAGAATTACTACCAGCATCCTCAAAAGCGGAATGAATTTTCCCTAATGAAGAATTAGTAATTCCTGAAAATCTAATTGAGACACCTACATCTGCAGCAGCAGTCTGGTTATTTGTTACATCTAAAGACGGTTGTATTCCCGCCCCAGTTTTCACTACTTGTAGAGGAGCTATCGGATCATCTGTACCTATACCAACATTACCAGAACCTTTAACTACTAAACCGGTTGTAGATCCATCTCTCTTATAAACGTGAAGCGTGTTACCACTACCATTACTAGTCCCAACGGCTTTAACAACTAACCCTTGGTCAACATTTGCATTCCCTCCTGAAACAGTTTGGTTTACAAGTAAAGTAGGAAGATTTGTCGCAAGCCCTTGCTCGACATACGCAACTCCATTCGTAAATGCAGATGTACTTCTAACATCAAGCCTTGAGTTTGGACCTGTAGTACCTATACCAACGTTACCAGAAGGGTCTATGGTCATAGCTTGATTGGTAATACCTGTACCATAATTATTTGAGGTGCCAAAAGCTAGATAAGTCCCAGAGTTAGCGGAAAGACTGCCAATTTGGGAAAGATTCCTTGAGTAAGCACTTGAAGACCCACCAAACCCAAGCAGCGACCAGCCAGTGTTCCCACCCCAATTAGTAATTCTGACCCCAGCATTATTATCAGCGATAAAAGTTGTGGCAGAAGTATGGTCATGTATATCAAGCTTGCATTCTGGACTTATAGTACCTATACCAACAT
>Ga0098051_1000166_pt1 | contig 25029 bp, 34 predicted proteins | sample 14BtaG_FD_77069 | JGI IMG/M metagenome (GOLD analysis project Ga0098051, IMG submission 77069) | Marine viral communities from the Subarctic Pacific Ocean - 14B_ETSP_OMZ_AT15311_CsCl metaG | ecosystem: Environmental > Aquatic > Marine > Oceanic | place: Pacific Ocean | collected 2015-01-18 | reverse complement strand
TCAACTATTGGAACTCACTCAGAAGGCGAAGACGCTTGGAAGATGTATAAGGAAGGCGTGATTCGTGAACACTCTATCGGGTTTCGCTACTTATGGGACAAAGCAGAATTTGTATCTGTCGAAGAAAGTAAGATTGAGGCTTTGCTTGCCGCCTATCCAGGTAGTGATGTTGAAGCAATCAAAACTCATGGAGGCTACTACAAGCTCAATGAGGTAAAGTTGTATGAAGGCTCTTTTGTAACCTTCGGAGCGAATCCAGAAACTCCAAACGAAACAAAATCTGAAGAAGAAGTTAAGCAAATACTTGACGAATTAGAAGAAAAGTCAAGCCTCTTTTTATCAGATTTGAAAAAAATAACTAGTGCAGATCCCGTGAAAGAACAAGAATTTTTGCAACTTTTGCATAGTTATAAGTCACTCGCACTTCGAAAGCCGTCTTTAAAAGACACTCAAAAAGAGCAAGCCGACGAACCGAAATCAACATTTTTATCATTTATCAAATAATTTCAAAGTGAAAAAGAAATTCGAAACTTTCCTAACGGAAAAAGGAATCACTTCTGAGGAGTTCGGTAAAAAGTCGGCTGACGAACAGTCTGAACTTTGGGCTGACTTCATCGAAGTGCAAATCAAAGCTCAAAGCGAGCTTGTAGAAAAGAAAGCCTCAAAAGAGGAGATCGCAGAACTCATCCGTGAAAAAGATGAAGCTCGTGCTGAAGAGATGAAAGCCATCAAAGCAGCTATGAAGGAGCAAGGTGAAGCAATGAAGTCAATGAGCGTGAAGCTTGTTTCTTCTAGTGCAAATCCAAAATCAGAAATTGAAGTGGCTATCGAAGAGAAAGCTGAAAGCTTCAAGAAAGAGATTGGCGAGAAAAAAGGCTCAGTTGAGTTTGAAATCAAAACCGATGTGACTGCTTCTTCAATTACCAACAGCACAGGAGCATTGCGCTTGGATTCAATTGGTCAACTTGCTCACTCGAAGCTTACCCTTCGTGACTTGTTTACCGTGATTCCAGTAGGAGCAGATTCAAATGGAGTGATTCGTTACTCTGACTGGGATGCTGCTACTACTGCTAGAGCTGCAACTATGGTAGCTGAAGGCACTGCTTTTCCAGAATCAACAGCTGCATGGGAAGAGTTTACTCTTGAGCTTAAGAAAATCGGTGACACTATACCTGTAAGTGAGGAAACTATTTACGATCGTCAGCGTTTCGCTAGAGAAATAAACCAATTCTTGAGCGTAAACATTGCTATTGTAGAAGATAACCAACTTGCTATGGGTGGCGGTGGTGCTGATATGGATGGCTTATATCCAACAGCTCCAACTTATACAGCAGCAGCTTCTGGAATTGCAAGTCCATCAACTTACGATCTAATTGTGAAAATGCGTGAGGCTATCATGGGAGCTTATGGCTCTAAGTATTCTCCAAACTTTGCAATGATGAACATTTCAGAAATCACTTCAATGCAATTAACAAAGGACGCTAATGACAACTATGTCATGCCTCCTTTTGCAGATGACCAAGGAAATGTAATCATGAACATGGTTGTGATTGAAAATTCAAACATTACCAACAATACTTGTGTAATTGGTGACAGCCGCTACGGAGCTATCTACGAAGTAGAGGGAACAACTATCATGACAGGTTATGTTGGAACTGATTTTGGTAAGGACTTAGTGACGTTGAAAGGCCGCAAGCGCGAGGCTTTACTTCTTCGCAATGTTGACCAGACTGGTTTCCTTAAGTGTACTGATATTGCAGCCGCTAAGGTTACTCTAGCAACATAATATGAAGCCGCGAAACAAGGTTGAAATTGAGTTCACCGAAGATTTCGCAACCAAGAAAAAAGGAGAGCGAGCTGAATATGAACTTCAGCTTGCTTCTTCTTTAGTAAAGCGCTTGAAGGTTGCTAAGTATTTCGTTGAAGTAAAAAAACCAAAAGCAAAGGCAAAGCCAAAGGTAAAGCCAGAAAGCTAAAATCTAAGATTCAAAAGGAAGGCTTGACTGAGAAATCAGTTGAGCTTTTTTTATGTAATTTTGTTGCATGGCTCAGATACTATCAACAACAGATTTCTTAAATGGAGATCTAAAACTCGCACAAGATCAAAACACAAAAGCTGCCATCGCTTCAATACTATCTCCAGAGAAAGAGCTTCACTATTTGAAACAAATTTTTGGGTCTACCCTTGGTCAGAACTTAATTGATGATCTTGCTGGTGATCCGCTTGTACCTGCTTCAGCTAAGTGGCTTGATATTTTCACTCCTTTTGACTTTGACAACAATAACCGTAATTGGTATTGTGAGGGGATTAAAAGAGCTTTGATGTATCTTTTCTACTTAGAGGTAACAACGGGCCAGCCAGTAAGAAATTTCTCTTCAGGTAGTCACGGAGTAAATCAATCAGCAGTTTCGGCTCAAGGAATTAACAAACTTGAAATCGTTTTATACAATAGAGGAGTTGAAGCGATATGCTTGCTGCAAGCTTTTGTTTTGTCTGACTCTGTAACTTATCCTGATTTTAAAGGAATAGAGTTCGAATATCAAAGTCCAATTTAGTATGCTACAAGTATCAACACTGCTTCGAGAGGTTATTGCTTCAATGTCAGTGACCTTGAAAATTGATTCAGTTGAAGCTTCTGGCTCAAACTGGAAAGTATATTGTTCTAATACTCAATATTTAAACACGCTCTCTGAGCTTGAAATTGGTAGCGTTCAATATGTTGTTGAAAGCTTTGTTCAAGACGAATACTTAATTCTTGAAGGAGCAGTCCAACCGACTACAGGTATTTTTGCTCTAAGGAATCCTACTTTCAAACATGGCAAATATCAAGCTGTTTTAACAGAACTTTCAGATCCTCAAGACTTGGACATCATGCCTTTGATCTGGATGCTTGAAAACCAGCAACGGACACGGCCTTCAGATTTGGACAGTAAAATTGAAAGCGAAGGTCAAGTCAGGCTTTTCTTTGCGAATACAGATGACTGGTCGAGAGACACAGAACAGATGTATGAAGAGATTGTAAATCCTGTCCTGACTCTTGTTAATTTATTTCTTGTAGAACTAGAAGCGAATAAAAGGACTGGTGATTTTGGTGTTATTGAAACGACAAACCATGCAAAGCTTACTATCGGAGGTGGCGATTTAGGAGGCAATGAAGCTCAAGGAATCTTTCAGAGAACGCTTTCAGGAATTGAGGTGACTATTAATCTTCCTATCATGGTTGATTTTGATTGCTCTGATACTGCATCAACTCGTGTATGTCCTCAAGTGTTTATCCTAGACAGTAACGGCAATCTGATTACAATGGTTGACGCAGGCTCTTCTTACACTGTTAGCGGTGGTGGCGGTAGTGGCTTTGTTGAGAACTCAGATTCAAGCTATACTAATACAGTAGCAAGTGGAGCTACTTTGGTTCTGCCTGATATTACAGTTACAGATTCAGATGGTTCGACTTCTTCTGTACCTAGTGTTCAAGACGTAGTTTGTTCACCAGCATCAGACGCAACAGTAGAAAATAGCGACACTAGTTATTCAAACACAGTAGCAAGTGGAGGTACTTTAGTACTGCCAGACATTAATGTGACAGATAGCGATGGCTCTATTTCAAGCGTTCCTAGTGTTAAAGATGTAGTTTGTTCACCTGCAGCAGATGCTACGGTAGAAAATTCCGACAGTAGTTATACAAATACTGTTGCAAGTGGAGGTACTTTAGTCTTGCCTGATATTACAGTTACAGATTCGGATGGTTCAACGTCTTCTGTACCTAGTGTCCAAAACGTACTTTGCACGCCTTCAGCAGATGCTACGGTAGAAAATAGCGACAGTAGCTACACCAATACTGTGGCAAGTGGAGGAACGCTTACGCTTCCTGACATTACAGTCACAGACAGCGATGGGAGTACGTTTACTCAGGCTTCTGTTGTAAATGTCGTTTGTAGTTTATCGGCAGATGGCACTGTCAATGTAAATAGTGTATTTTTCGACAATGTAGCTTCGGGCGCAACCTTAAACATTCAGGTAAGGCAATCAAGTGGAAGCACATTAATAGGTTCAAAACAAGGTGCGCATTTTAGAATCCCCGACAGCGTTATTACTTTAGACAATACGGACGGGTCTACATTATCTACTACAAACGTCTTAGCTACTGATGCATCAACTATTACTGCTCCTGATGCTACTGCTGTGATTAAAAACACTTTAAACGCAGTTCTGAAGTCTGAGTTAATTCCTAGCAATGTGAGCGAGGATATTATCATTGCAGATGCAACCATTAACATTAACCAGAGTGACGGTACTTTGATTGCAAGCGCAACCGTAACAGCAGAGGGTTCAGGAGTTTACAATGTCGCTGATTCAACTGTCAATGTGGTTAATACTCTTGGCTCAGTTTTATCAAGTAACTCAGTAAAAGCCACAGTCACTGACACGGTTCTAGCGCCTGATGCAAATGTCGAAAACTCAGACAACAGTTACACAAACACTGTTGCAAGTGGTGGCACGTTAGTGTTGCCAGATATTCAATTGACTGTGAATGGTTCGGTAGTAGGGTCTTATCCTGCTGCTGTGAACATAAGCGCAAGCGCGACATCTGCTACAGAAGTAGACATCTCAGGCGATAACCTTACAGAGTCAGGCGGCTCTGTTAGTGCTATTCAAGATCAAGGGCCAATAGGAAACGACCTCTATCAAACATCGGGGTCTTTGCAGCCAAGCTACACGGCTTCAGATGCTGCCTACAATAACCAACCTACCTTCAGCCTTAACTCAGATTATCTATTCTTTACCTACCCAATGAGAGTATTTTACGAAACAGGCTTCAACTTTTGGTTTGTAGGGAATGCAGCATCAGGCCAAAAAGTTGACCTTTTAGGTGGGTCAGCTAAGAGTGGCGATAGTAGGTCGATTGGTTGGTTTGACGACTTAGGTTATGTTCGCTATCAAAATGACGTTTACTCAAGCGGCTCTGATCCACTTTTAAACGATAGCGCACTAGACACACCTGCGGTGTATTGCTTTAGAGTAACAAACGGCTCAAGCGGTACTATTACATTATACCGAAATGGCGTTGCGTTAGATACGGAAAACAAATCTAGTTACTCAGCACAAGGGGGTGTTGCGTTTAGATGTCTTGGTACATTTATAGGTATTGTCCGTTCTCAAGGTACTATCGCAGCATTTAAGGTTGTAAATGAGGATAGTTCAGTAGCTGACCTAAATACTCAAGGTGCAGCGTATGGTACTAAGTACAATTTCACACAAACAACTATTGTCTAATGCAAGTATTTGAAACATCATCCTTCCAAGAAGATATAGACGCTATTGACTTACACCTTTTCGGAACTATTGACCAAGACACTTGGCAGGGTGAGCCGATAGAGTTTGAAGGAAAGAAATACATAAAGTTTAAACCGATACTCAACGAGTGGCTCAATGGTAGAGAAACAACACAAATTGAAATACCAACAAACGATGAGTAGTTGTTCAACAAAAGAGTTAACTTTTAAAGCTGTACGCATTTAAGAGTAGCGTATAGAAGAAAATGCTTAAATTTGTAAAAATCTAAAAACAATCTCAATGAAAACTTGTCTTTGCGATTTGACCTTCTTGAACACAGGACGGCCATCTTGTATGCCGATGCAAGATGCGGCACGAAAATTAATCCTTGTTCCATTAGCTCAAGCAGATGGCACATTGAATAGAATAACTTTAGCTGATACGTTTAATAAAGCTTATGTCGACGCAGCTATCAACAACGCAGATCCTTATCAGCGTTGGTATCCAATAGGAAATCTTTTGAATGTCGAGGACGTTCGTGGAGATGATGTCGTTGAGACATTTGAAGACGGATCTTCAGCGAAGGTTCAAGATGCAACTGGAACTTTTACTGGTATGATTATCAACCAGACTCCTGATTTTCTTCGCAAAATCGTTTCTTGGGGTTGCACGACTTTTGGAGTGTACGTTGTTGACAAGCAAGGAAACTTGATTGGAGACACTGTCACAGATCCTCTCTTTATGTCTCCTCTTCCAATTAACTCAGCTACTTGGAGTCCTAAGTACATCAAGACAACTGACACCACTGTTCCAAAAGTTATGCTAAGCTTTGAATGGAGACAAGATTTTACCGATGATCAACTCGGTATGGTTCTTGCTTCTGAGTTCTCAGGTGTTGATTTGCTTGACATTGCTGGTTTGGTTGACTTGTACGGAGCTGTTTCAAACGAAGCGACTACAGGATTTACAATGACAATTACAACCGACTACGGATCTGCGAAGACTCGTGCAAAGGTGAGTGGATTAAATGCTGCTGATTTCGATTTGAATGAAGTTACGCCTACTCCAGGTGCAGAGCCTTTCACAGTTGTAGAGTCTTCTGATGGAGTTTACGACTTCACAATCACAACTCCAGCTTCTTCAACAGAAACATTTGCTTTAGGAATTGATGCAGCCACTTTAGGATATGACGATACCTACCTTGTTAGCGAGACAATCGTAATTCCTTAATCATGGCCAAAGCTTCACACTACCAAGTTGATCGAATACACATTTCTTTGAAAGCTTATTCTTCAAAGCAGAAAAAGAAATTTGTCAAATTCTTGGCTCTTAATGGAGTTAGGAAAGGCTTCGATGATCACTGGGAGTCGTACAAGAAGCTTAAATAAGTTCTAAAAAAAAAAGAAAGACTCGGAATAAATTTCGAGTTTTTTTTTGCTTTTACTACTCCAGTATAAAATTTTATACTACATTTGATTTATCAAACAATTAAAACAACAAAATATGAAATCAGTTAAAATCTATCTGCGGTCAACTTCAAATATTGAAAGCCCATCCATCAACGATGTAAAGACAGCTATTGACTCAGAAGGCATTCGACACACAAATCAATATCTGAAGCCAGAAGGCGGTCTGTTTACATATAAGAATTACATTAATATGCTTGTAAGCAGATTCAAATACAAAACAGTTGAGGTTTTGTGTGATTCAAAGACAGTATTTTATTGGGAGTCAAAACAGGTTGGTATAGTATAACCACAGTTGAGACACCAATGCCTCGCTTCCTTCATTGGTTGCGAGGCTTTCGAGGTGTAAAGCTAAGATGAAATCAAGAGAATCAATATTACTTGAGAGGCCAGTTTTGATAGGGCAGCACGGCAATAAGAAGTTGACAAGTAGGATATTTGCAGGAGATTTAATCACTGTCAAAGACAAAGAACTAACTTCATGTATTTTTGCAAAGCCTACACATCAGATATTTGGCTGCTTCAGTGACTACTTTAATGAAAGGTCAGAGCTTGCAGCTTTGGACTTAAAGGAATGCAAGCCAGAAATAATTAAAATCAAAAACTTATAATGTTAACGAAATTATTCATTTGGCTCACGAGGTCAAAATACAAGCGCGACGCTGGAGGCGCACAGAACGCTTTTGACAGCTCCTTTCCTTTGCGTGAATATGTTTGGGTATTAGAGGATAATAAGCTTACACAGTTAGCCGGAAATAGCAAACAAGCAGTGATTGCTGAGGCTCACATAAAAGGCAAGCGAGGTTGGCTACATGAACGCATTGAATATCGCCATGTGATCAGAAGCTGGAAAGAAGCTGGAATCTGGGTAAAACCAAAAACCAATAGACAATAATTTTAACAGGATAAGGCTAATCTAGTGACCTTAGAAAGTTAGGCGATAGGTTGTTAATCTCAGACTCTAGCCTTCCGATTTTTTTATTCGCTTCCTTATTCTCCTTTTGCGTAGAGTCTATTCCTAGATTTGCTGAAATTACAGACATCTCATGTAGTTTCTTATCTATAAGCTTTCTTACTTTCTCGTCCTTGTAGTATAATGCAACTCCTTCAATCATAAGTTCATAAGTAAGTTAATGGGTGTTCGGCCCTGATTAAGAACAACAACGCAGCCAATAGCGGGCTTCTTCCCTCTTTTAGCGTACGCCATAGCATATGAGTTGTGATCTATTCCACACCCTACTTGAGTTCCGAAGACCTTAAACTTCTGGCCGACAACCCATTCAGTATAAGCCTGAGTGTGTAGGTGTCCTTGAACTGTGGACATCATGTCTGCCTTGCATTTGGTTCTAGCTGTTCCCGCCTCGCCATGAATGTATTGCACATCGTCAATAACAAGTCTGTCTACAAAATCAAATTGAGGAACTTCTAATACATCTTTGTATTCTCTGATCCATTTTGTAGGAACTGATGAGGTTTGAGCTTTGCGCATAATTAACCTGTCATGGTTTCCAATAATAACGGTAGCAACCGGGAAAGCATCTCGCCACCTTGCTATTTTTTTAATTGCGAAGTCTAGTTCATCTGCACCCCCAAGCCCGTCCGCATCTGTTTCGTGGTAGCTGCTAAAGTGGTTGTCGATCACATCGCCTATAAATACAATTCTGTTGCAGTTAAACTTCTCCTTTTGCTCTATGCAGAAATCTAGATATCCATCAAGACAGAAAGGCTCGTGAAGGTCACCTATAACTAAGACCCTGTTAGACTCATCTTTTAGACTTCCCACAAGCCAATTAAGTCCTTTGTTTAATCTTGGTCTACTCATTCTATTAAATTTTATTTTCTCATCGCGAAATCTAAAGTATTTATTTTTGCAGTATGAACAGATTAATTGAAGTTGCAAAGAATCTACAGAAGATAACAGACAGAAGAGTCTTCTTCTTAACTTTTACCAGAGGCGATGCACAAAATCAAATAATTGAATTTAACACAGAAGGACAGCTTAGACTTGGAATCGCTTCTGATGGTTCTTCTCTTCCGGTTTATTCAAAGCTCACTGAGATAATGTCTGAAGGTGTTAAGCAAGCTGGAACTCCTTACACACTTTATGACACTGGAGCCTTTTATGAATCCTTCAAGATCAGTTCCATCGATGGAGATTCTGTGACAATAGAGGCCCAAACTCAGAAGCCAGACAAAGATTTGCTTGAGTATGGGAAAATTATCGGCTTAACAGATGTCAGCTTGACAGAACTTGTTAATTTCATTATCCCAATCATTCGAGACATTGTAATTAAAGAGACATTGAAATAAAAATATCGCAACTCGTAAAGGTTCTTGTGTTGAATAAATTGCTTAACTTCGAATTTTGTATTTTTACGCAATGAACGTGCATACCTCTATTGATACATTACCAATTGGCAGTTACTGGAAAATTATAGAAACAGGAGACGTTCATCTTCTTCTTGACGGTAAGAATGACGGCACAATTAAAGCAGAGCATCTCCAAACTGCATGGGAGTTAATTGAAGAAGAAATGTTTGATCTACTTGCCGAGGATAAGGACTACATCGAGCAAGTAAACGATGAGCGTCGTGAATATTTGCGAAAGCTTAAAGCGTTGATTGTTGGTGACACATTATCGATCTTACAATATAAACAGACAAGCTTGTACACACAAGAAGAGTTAGGCGATCTAGAACCTTTTAAATATCACAAAAGCATTGCAGTTCTTGAGGCTCATCTTGGATTTCCAATAGATGATTCAAAAATGTCGGTTCGCAAATATTACATTCACGCACAATTGATGAAAGAAAATGGCACAAAACCGAATTGAACGGTCAGACATAATTGCACCAGATGCGCTTATTGGTGTCATTAAAGAGGGTCGTGATCTGGAACAGCAACTTATCAAAGTTCTTGAGGTGATCCAACAGATCATGAAGGGTGGATCAATCAAGTCTGGTGGTGATTTGAGGGCATACACAGAACAGGTGCGTGACTTGAATGAAACATCAAAGACACTTGCAAAGACGCAGAATATCGTCAAAGAATCAACAAAGCAACTTGACGAATCAATTGCTGAAGAAATCGTTGTAAACAAAGAGCTGAATAAGCAAGTTGACGACGTGAACGGAAGCTTTACACAAAACGTCAAGCTGTCTGTTCGCTATCGCCTTGAGTTAAAAAAGCTTGCACAGCAGCAAAAAGATCTTACAAAGCAACTTGATCGAGGGCTTATAAGTACAAGCAATTTTGTGGAAAAGTCAACTGTTCTTTCAAAGCGACAGAAAGAATTGACAGTTGCAAACCAACAGCTTGGAATTACAATGCGTCAGCAGGTAAAGCAAGCAAATGCTGCAGGTACTTCTTTCGATGAACTTAGTATTCATCTTGGTAAGCTTCGCGACACATACAGAAAGCTCACTTCGGAAGAACGAAAATCACCTTTTGGAGTTTCATTAAAAAAATCAATCACAGAGCTTGACAAGCAGGTAAAGGCAAACGATGAATCCATCGGAAACTTTCAGCGGTCTGTAGGTAATTATCGAAAAGGGCTTGGCAAAACAATTGAGAAACAAGATTTCATGGGTCAGTCGCTTGGCGGCTTAAAGAAAAAATTCGGTGCTTTATTGTCACCTATTGGAGCTGTTGCAGGTGCTGTGTCTGGATTAACAGCTTTATATTTAGGTAGCACAGCAGGCGCACTTGATTTTGCATCGGCAACAACAAGGCTTAAAGCTGTGCAAATGGGTTTTGCAAACGATTTTGCAGAATCACTTGGTGCTGATGGTAAAGGTGGCGGCCCTTTGGATAAAATAGCATCCTTTCTTACAAAGCAACTATTTGGCATGTCCTCATTTATTCGAGGTGAAATTGAGGTTCTAGCAACCAATAGACTTGCCGATTTGGAGGTTGAAGCCATCAGAGCTGAAGCGCTTGCGGCAAAGCAAATTGACACACTTGAAGAATTAAAGCAGGTGCGTGACGATACATATCTCCCATTTTCTAAAAGGGTAAAAGCCGCGAGCGATGCTGTTGACATACTCACGGAAAGAGAAGATGCAGAATTAAGTGTTGCGCGAAAACGATTAAAGATGTTTCAAGGCTTATTGAAGAATGACCCGAACAACCTGCCACGTCAGAAGCTTGTCGCACAGCAGTTGTTAGAAATCGCACGAATAGAAAGAGAGAACGAACGACTTCGCACAGAGGCAGTCAGAGCAGTCGGACGTGTTCAGCGTGAAATTGATGCGGACAAAGCTAAACGAGACAGAGAGGCAAATGCATTAAAGAAAAAGCGAGAAGAAGAAGCAGAGAAGGCTGCTGCAAAAAAGAGAAAAGAAGATGAGCTTGCAGAGAAAGCGAGACTAAAAGAGATAGATGACTACCAGAAGCTTGATCAACTTGTGTATGATTCACAGATTGCAACTGCTGAATTTGAAGAAAATGCAGAACAAGTCTTTGAGTTGCGTCGTGAAAAGCTTCAACAGCAAAGAGAATTTGAACTTGAAAATGAAAAGCTGACGACTGCAGAAAGGTTAATTATTCAACGTCAATACATTAATGATTTAAACAACATTAATCGTGAAGAAGAAGCATTTAAAAAACAGAAGCGTCAAGAGGAGATAAACGCAGCAATTGAGCAAGCAAAGCAATTGACTTCAATTTTTGAGGATGCAATGAATAGGCGAAGCGAACTGCGACAAGAACAAATTATTCGTGAAATTGGTGACGCTAAAGAAGATTTAGCTCGACAAGAAGACTTGGCTGATCGTGGATTAGCAAACACCCTTGCTTTTGAGCAGAAAAAAGCCGCAGAACTTGAGGCTCAAAGAGATAGAGAAGCAAAGAAACAGGAGAAGCGTCAGAAAACTCTCGCATATTTAACAGCTTTTACAGAGTACCTTAAAGAGAATCCAAGCACAGCAGCAGGAAAAGCACTCGCTCAGGTTGCTATTGCTGAGACTGTTTCAGGCTTGTTCTACGAAGGAACAGAGTCAGTTGGTGATGATAACGCAACTAAGTGGAGGAACACAGGTAGAGATGACTATTTGATTGGTGTGCATAAAGGTGAGCGAATTATTAAAACTCAGGACAATAAGAAAATCGGAAACATGAGCAACGAAGATCTAGTTGCTATGGCAGAAGCTCACAGAAAAGGTGAATATCAAATCAACGCCTTGAGTGATAAGAATATTGTGAACGAGCTGCGTTCTGTTCGAAAAGCAGTAAGCTCTTCGGGGCAAATCATCGACGTTGACAAGCTTGGTCAAATGATTGACAAGCGAGTCGAAGATGGTATTAAGAAAACAATAGTGCATAAAAGGAAGCCAAGGAGAATATGAAGCAACTGCATAAGATAAACGGCAAGTCTGTTCAAGTTCCTAAGAATCATCAAGAGCTTTCCATTGAAATAAACTTCGACAACGACAGCACAGATAGGCAGGTCAACATTGTAGGCTTTGAGTGGGTAGATAAAGAAGCTCAAGATTTGCTTGACTACTTTAATCTTGGCATGAGTGGAGGAGCTGGAGTCTTTGAAGGAGTTCCGCACAAGATTACACTTCAAGAAAATGGAAGCTCGCTTGATTTGTTTGATGGTTATATTGACCTATCAACTGCAAATTGGGGTAGAAATCAAGTCGTTGCTGATAGCACACCAGTCGCAAAAATTGATTGGCTTAATGATATAGCTGACAGTTTCACATTTGAATACTTGCGCGAAATCGATAAGATTAAAGACTCAGACTTCGTGTTTGTTCCTTATGTCGTGAGCAGTGTTCCAAATTACTCAGATGCAATGATCACTACTGTTACGATAGTATTTTGCACAGTCGAAATTGAGGATGCGTTTAATCAAGTTAGTGCTGCCCTAGGAAAGATCGGAACAGGATGGGAAGCTGTTGGCGGTGTAATTGAGTTAATTTTTAGAATCTTATACGCTCTTTTGTTGATTGTTACAATATTAAATCTGATTCTTGATTTAATTGCTCTTATTATTCAGAAAATAAAGTATAAACCAGCGATGTCAGTAAACCGATTAATCGAAATCGCTTGCGACTTTAAAGGGCTTACATACACAAGCGACTTTCTTTTTGAGTCTACTTGGTCAAAGCTGCATATTATTCCAGAGAGCTTTTCAAATCCTGCCGATGTTGAAGATGATAGAATCTTGGGCTTCTTTGCGCCAAACAATAAAGAACAAAACGGATATTTTCAAGGCACGTTTGGTGACTTACTTCGAGCAATCAAAGACACCTTTAATGCTAAGGTTGTAATCAATGGAAAGCAGCTTTCTATTGAGAAAAGAAATAAGAAGTTGACAACAGCTCGATTTAAGCTTCCTCAATACGATGTTGAGAATTGGAAGACAAACGCTGAAGAAGTTGTTTCAAGCTATTTGATTTCATTCTCATACGATTCAGTTGAAAAGCAAACGATAAACAACTGGACTGGGAATAACATGCAAGCGATTCTTGATTTGAAAGTATCGACAGATCCTACTTTAAAGCTTCTTAAAAATCTCAACCAAGTTCAAAGTCCTTTTGCTAGAGCTACAAGAAAAACAACTTTCACTATTCCTGAGAAAATTGCTGATGCTCTTCTTGATGACATTGGTGTAGTTGTTGGTGTTTTTGTGAATTTGGCAAATGGAGTTATAAGCGTAGTTAACAAAGCTATTAAGACAATCAACAAACTAAAGTCAGCCTTATCCGTTATTGGGATAAAAATCAAAGCTGATTTCGATCCCGTTCCACGTCTTACTGATCCTGGGCTTGAAAACCTTATCGACAACAGAATCGGCATGATGCTTCTTGATACCGACATGATTACTGTTCCAAAGTTGGCGCTTCTTGATGTAAACTCAAACTATAGACTCAACAAAATATCTGCTTTAAACGATACTAAATTAACTGCTCTTAATCTCTTCAACGAGTTTCACATTTCGAATACTTTTGCACCTACTGCAAACTCAGCACAGAGATATGAATTTGAATATGATCAAGTGGAGATGAATCTTACAGACGTTCAAAACGTGATTGAAGATAGAGCTGTCAAGCTACCTTCAGGTGAAATTGTTGAAGTCGTATCTTGTAACTGGAATCCTTTCACGAGATTAGCTACTTTTGTAGTACGTCAAAGAAAGCTTTTTACTAACAACTTAAAACAGGTTATCCTTGAGCCAATTGGAAGATGATATAAAAAAAATAAGAGAAGGTTTGCAAGGCTCACTGGAGTTTTTAAAATCTGCTCCAAAAGTTCTTGAGAGCTTGACAAAAGACTTGAAGCCTAAAACGGATGAAGAGCTTCAGCAGTATGCAAAAATCATGGAAGGAGAAATCGAAATCCATGACAAAGTTAAAAAATTAAGAGATAAATATGCCAGTCTGGTTAGAGAGTCTTGAGATAAACGAAGAGAATGTCACTGGAACTATTGACTATCTCAAAGGAAATATGTTCCAGAAAATCGAAGTCAACATTGAAATTCGTGTTGAAACTTGGGTTGAAATGAACGCCACTGATGAAGTGTATTTCGGTGACCCTGGCATGACCACGAATGACTGGATCACTGCAACTTGGCCTTTTGCTACTGACTTTAATGTTGGAGATTCTCTTTCGGTTGTAGGCTCTAATTCAGGAACAAACGATTCAAATCTTTATGTAATTATAGAGAAGCCAAGCGATTATGAGATTCGAATCAGCGGCTTCGCCTCAATGGTCTCTAATCTTGAGAATACTGGAAAGATCCACTTGATTCAAGAGTCTGAAGGAATCATTTTAGACTACGGCCTAATTGAAAACGCAGAAGCGACCAACTTCAATTCAAAAGTTGACGGCTCTTTAATGCGTTATGAATATGGTGCAAATCCTATTGGTGCGACTCCTATCTTAATGAATCCTCTAGGAAAAAAAGATTGGCAGCTTGGAATCACAGGTTTGGATGACGTTCTAGTTTCGAACACAACTGCTGGTGATGATCGCATAAATTATCGCTACAAGTTCACGCTTAGTCAGACTTTCATTATTCACCCAATGTTCTTAGCTCCTCAGATTACTGATTTGCTTAATTCGCCACGTCTTGCGCCAAAGTATTTTAGACTGATAAACGCTTTGAAGTACGTCTTTAGGATTCGAGCACTAAGAACTCTTCAAGATCCGAATGTTTATCAAGAAGGTGTCTTCGATCAAAAGATTGGAAACACTGGCTGGGCAGGTGAAGAGTACAACGGAGGTGATGCCGAATACGAAATAGACAATTTAGTTTATTCCAATAGTCTAGGAATTGTCAAGGATTCAGTTGTCACAGTCTCTTTCGATGTAGTCAACACTGCTGACAACACTAATGGAGACGCTGAATTTGTTTGTGTCAATTTCATTATGTTACCAGAAGACGCTTCACAGTATCAGAACAAAGATGAGTTTATGTCAAGCAATTTCTGCTTCGACAGAGCAAACCAGCAAGAAGGAGCGGCAGCAATTAACGGAATACAAAACGGAACTGGCTTTCAAGCTATTACAAACTTGACAGTAACTTCAGGCACGAGCCTAGTCACGGTCGAATTTGATATGGACTTTGGAGCATCTACTCAAGCTGTTATAGACGCTCTGAATGATAAGCGTTTCATGATTTCTGCTTATGCAGTAGGCAACGCTTTAACTGCAGAATTAGCCAATTACACATTAATGTTTGTCGATATTGATGAAATCAAGATTGATATTCCTGACACGATAATAACCTGCACTCCAGAGCTTTTCTTCCATGATCAGAATGACTTTTCAAGTCCAGTAACATCTCCAGAGTTCACGCCTGAAGATGAAATAGTAGGGTATTCCGCTATTCTTTTAGATCGCTCAAGCTTAGACGCTCAAATCGATGCTGTAAGAGGCGAAGTATATCTTGAGAAAACAGGTCAAGATGATGTGATTCTTGATCAAATTGAATTTGATTTGACTGGTGCTCCTATCATTGGCGATGTGCGCTTTATAAATGAAACGCCTGACACACCTTTCGCTGTCTTGTCTACCGAGATAAGATCAAAATACAAAGCTGTTCGAGATACTTCAACGGATTCAGGCTCTTCTTATGGCTACTATTTACAGCATCCTTTCTTGATTCGTTGGGAATATTGGGAGCAGTTGTTTCTCACTACACTGCCAGGAGACTTTCTTGACATCACAGAACAGTTTAACGGATACAATCAAAACTGGTATAGGCTCTCTCAGATATCTGGTTGGTCTTTGAAATATAGGCTCTCTACTGATGTGACAGTCCAGAACACAACAAAAACAATAAACAAAGCTGTAGACATTACTTTAAACGATTATCTTTCAAATACTGATTGGATAAACGAAACAATTGAATGTTATGACGGAGCAACTTTGCTTGATGTTGGTGGAACTCCTTACATAAAATCAAAATCAAGTGGGGTAGATACAACTATTAGAGCAGAGTTTGAACATCTAACATTAGCGCCAGCAGTCGGAGATCTTTGGGGCTTAATTAGAGTATTTCCAAAAGAGGTTGGAACATACATTGCAAACGATTCAGCATCGAGCAAATACAATCGAAGCTCGCTTTCTTTCTTATCAGGTACTGGTGGAAGGGTCACAATTTCAAATCCGAGCGGTAATGTCATCAGACTTGAATGCACTGTTCAAGCTTCAGAATTACCTGACGGAGTAACTGACTTTACAATCTCAGCAAGGATTGGTGAAGATTCTTCTACTCTATAGTTTTTAATTAATTTTGTGATATGAGCAAGTGGGGAGAGATTCAAAAGAAAAATGTCTTAGTTATAGACGGAATCAGGGAAATCATTACCCTCCCGCTCAATGATAATCCTTTCGAAAGATGTTGCTACAATCTATGTGTATTTGCTGATCTTTCAAATTCAGACAACTATCGAAACGATTGGACTAGCTTCTTAAAAATAATTCCTCAGTCTTATAGCTCTGTAAATATGGAGCTAGAGAAATATATCAACGGAGTTTGGACTATTCAAACTGCACTTGTTAATGATACTTACGGAACTTTCTATCCTTTAGGCTTTGAAACTAAAGGAAATAACAATCTTATTGGGTATCGAATAAACTGGGTTGAAGTTCTTACGGCTTTTAACACTGGAAAATATAGAGTCAAATTTGACTTGACGTCAACAGCGATTTATTCGGATTCTTACTGCTTAGAATCTTTTTCTCAATATGCTGTTGACAATAGTGTTCGAATTGAATGGCTTTGGGATTCTGTCATCGGAGATAGGCATTCTCAAGATACTCGCGATTTTGCAGGCTTAGAGTGGTGGAATCAGATTAGAATCTGCAACGGAATTTTTGGCTACAAAAAAGGAGGCTTTGAAACAGAGTCAAGAAGATACGAAAACGGCTTTGAAGATTCAGTTTCAAAAACATACTCCGAAGATTACACAATGATTTTGAGAGGATTGCCAATTGAGGTGCATAACATTATCATCTACGACATTCTACAAGCCGACGAAATATTGATTACTGACTACAATTCTTGGAACAACTCTGGAAGCTATGTCGATAAGTCTGTTGAAATCTCTGGAGCTTACGAGCCTAATTATCAAGGAATAAATACGAAGCCATCAATTCAACTTACGTTCAAAGACAGGTTCTCAAACCGTAGAAAACTATACTCATGACAAAAACAGAGGAATCTGCTATAGAAAAAAAGTGGCACTATAGAATCAACATTGTTCAAATTATAGTTGGCTTAATCGCTGGCTTTGTTATGCTTGGATCATGGGTTGGAGCTGTTGAAGTTAGATTGCAAAGCGTGGAGGAGTATCGTGAAGGAAGTGAGCCGACAAGAATTGAAGCTATGAAGATTCTTGGGATGCAACAGCAAGCATTGACAAGATTATCAAACGACTTCAATAAGTTTCTTGTCAGATATGAGAAAGACAGAAAGGAAGATGTAATCTACAAAATTCAAGAGCAAAAGGATCTGCAGAAGTTTTATCAGATGTACGACCTAAAACCAAAAAAATGAAAGTTGCTGAAAATTTTTGTCTTCAAGAGTTTGTCTCAAAAAACACTTGGTCTAAGTGGGGTAATAAATCGATGTGGTTTGTAGATCCAAAATTATTCTCATTAGCTCAATTCTACAAGGAGTTTTTTACGATGCACTATCAAGCAGATGATGTTTTTATTGTGATCAACAACTGGCACACAGGGGGAAGCTACATAGGTAGAGGTTACAGAGAGCCACAGCAATACAATGATGGTCAATTCAGTAGAAGCCCAAACTCAGAGAGTCAACACAGATATGGAAGAGCTTTCGATTGTGACATCATTATCAATAACGGAACGAGATACGAAGCTGATTACATCGAAGTGCAAAAGGTTATAAATGAAAACAAAGATCTATTTATGCAGAAAGGATTGACTACATTGGAAGATCCTGCTATTGCAAAAACTTGGCTACACTCAGACGTTCGCAACACTGGTCTTGATGACATAAAAATTGTGAGACCATGAACGAGTTTATTGCAGCCGCTTTGCTAGGGGCAATCCTTAGAGAGCTTTATTTCTACAATAAAAATCAAGATAGATATATTGAAACACCATACATCAAAGATCGTTTTGACGATATTCTTTTCGGATTAGGATCTGCTTTTGTCTTTGGTTTTTGGGGTGGTGACATCTTTAAGTTCTTTGCTAAAATAGGAATCTCAAAAGAATGGGAATGGTTGTTCATTATTGGCGATTCATGGCATCCAATCTGGGCTTTGTTTCTTGGATTAATGTCTTCAGCTCTTATTGGTTGGATAATTGAAAGCGGTTTTGATTCAATTAAAAACTTCGTCTCAAGTAAAGTATCAAAAAAGTGAGCTATTTTAAGCTCCTCTCAGCGTTTCTTTTTATTGTAGTTATAGTATTACTCGGAATAATCTTTTCACCCGATTACGGGCTGCGAGATAAGCTAGAAGACGCAAGAATTGAATCAAAAGTAGGTGAGAAAAAACTACAAGACACTTTTGAAAGGATTCAAGACCTTGAAAACACAAAAGATTCACTCCTCTCTGTTGAGGTTAAAATTGATACAGTTATCGTTGAAACTAAAGTCTACTATGAAAAGAAATACAATGCAATCCGCGAAGCTGAAGCTGACTCTGCTCTTGATGTTGCTCGGAGTTTGCTCGACTCATTTGAAATCCCAGACTGATTCTCTCACAAGCTCAGACGCGAAGAAAATCTGGTACTTGTTTGAGCGCAATTCAGAACTTGACTCTCTTGTAAAATTGAGAGATGAAAAACTTTCAGCAAAAGATGGAATTATTTTTACGCAAAAGCTTCAGCTTAATGAGTGCAAAACTGGACTAAAACAGAACGAGGAAATCAAGATTGCTCTTAGAAATCAAATTCAAATCGTTGAAAACCACGCTAAAAAGGAAACAAGAAAGAAAAAGCTCTACAAATTTTCTTCAATAGGTAGCAGCTCTGTGATCGCTGTAGGTATTCTTTTCTTATATTTGTCACGCTGATTCTTCAATCCCGAAGAAACATCTTCGTTGTTTGTAAGGCCGAGCTTCATCTCTCGGCCTTTTTTTTTGCTTCAATTGTTGCAGTTTAAAATTTTATACTATATTTGCGTAACCAAACAAACAGTGAAAGATGAACGAAACAAGAAAAAAATTCCGTGATAAATACGCTTTTTCAAGGCTTGAATCTATTTTAAATGATGTCTGTATGATCATGGGTGAATCAAAAGAAAACGTGATCAGTAAAAGAAGAGATGGAGACTTTGTTCTTGCTCGACATTTGTATCACTACATCGCATCGAAAAACACTCTTTTCACACTCAATCAAATTGGAAAGGTTTCAGGAGGTAGAGATCACGCAACTGTTTTGAACTCAAAAAAGAGAATACTTGAATTGATTCAGCCAGTTGGTCCAAACAATAAGATTCCAAATCAAGATATTTTTGACATCGTCAAGGAACTTGATAAGTTTTCAAATCCTGAACCTGTAAACTTAGAGCAAGAAAATAGCGAAGTTGAACAAGTTGAAAAGCTATGTCGAGAAGTTCTTTCAACCTTTGATTTAATTTCAGAAGATCTTGAAGAGTTGAGAGAGAAATTTAAAATAAAATCAAAATTGTACACAAATAGATATAGATAATGTCAGTGAAAGTTGAAGAGTGGACTACTATCCAGGATTACCACGAGAAAAAAAACACTGGGAATCTTGTTTACTTTCGAAGGGTAATAGGAGAAGCAATCAAGACTAAAGAACCTATCATGGTAGAAATAAACGGAATGCAAGAATCTGTGTTTGTAGTCGGTCAGGCTTTAGTTCGTAAGAACGGGGGTACAATACTTTTAAAAGATGTCTGAAAAACTACCAGCGAAGAAAGAATCAGCAATCAAAGTAATTGCATCCGAACTTGAGTTGAAAGGTAAAATTGAAACTTTCAATCAATTGCTTTCAAAAGAGCCTCGACCATCTTGGGTAAGAACTCACCCTTTTCAGAAGAAGTTGAAATACATCCCGATTGAGATTATCGAAGAGATGCTCAGGAAGATATTTCAGCAGTTTGATATTGAAGTTAAGCAAGTACAGCCGCTTTTTAATTCAGTTCAAGTAACTGTTCGAGTCAATTACTTGCACCCAATTACAAACACATGGAGATATGTTGACGGAGTTGGAGCAGTAAACGTACAGACAGATAAAGGAGCTTCTGCTGCCGACTTAGGAGCTATCAAAGCGAACGCTATCCAATTGGCAGTTCCAGCAGCAAAATCATATGCAATCAAGGACGCTGTCGAAAATCTAGGAACTATCTTTGGTGCGAACTTAAATCGTAGAGATGTTCCTGAAATCAATTCACCTTGGGTTGATCATTCTACTGCTATGGATGAAGCTAAAAACTAAAATCATGGAAAAAAACCCTGTTGAAAACAAAGAAACAAAAGCTCAGCTTCAAACTAAAGTCAAGAAGCTAAAGCTTAAGCTCTCAGGAGACATGATAAAAGACATGAAAATTCGTGATGAGATCCATAATCTCGAGATGAAGATCAACGGAACGAAGCCGATGGATAGTCATATCGACTGCGAAGGTTGCGGATCTTAAAAATAAATTTACTTTTTTATTTTTAGTATAAAACTTTATACTTATTTTTGCCTTATAAACCAAAACAACGAAAAATGGAACATCCAAGATTTATATTAATTAGAGAATGGGCATCTGATAGAGGTATCCTCATAGAAGGAGATCCTAAAACTCAAGTGTTGAAACTAGTCGAAGAAGTAGGAGAACTATCTTCAGCAATTTTAGAAGAAGATGAAGATGATATTATTGATGCAATAGGAGATTGTGTTGTTGTGCTTACAAATCTTTCTTATCTATGTGGTTTAAAAATAGAAGATTGCATTGATTCAGCCTACGAAATGATCAAGGACAGAAAAGGAAAAATGAACAACGGAACTTTTGTAAAATATGAGCAATAAGAATTTACTTATAACTGTAGGACACAATGCGTCTGCAGTTTACTACAACGAGACAACAAAGGAAATAATTGGCTATGAGCAAGAGCGTTTTGATAAAATTAAAAGCAGTTCAAACTGGCCCATTGATGCCATAAATGAAATCAAGAAACACATCGACATATCAGGATGTAAGATATCGATAAGTGATTGGTTTACTAATAGGGATATTGACAACAAGTACGTTGATCAAAAGTCTCTGAATGATCTGATTCAGAACTATAATTGCACTGTTGAAGATCATATTGATCATCATAAATTACATGCTCAGTCAGCCGTTAATTTCAACTATGAACACAATGGAGAGGCAAACGGTTTTTCTCTTGTTATTGATGGATTTGGAAACTTTGGTAAGTCATTTTCTGTTTTCAGTTATGATGGTTTAAATATTGAGAGTGAAATTTGGAGTTCTTACACATACAAGTTTTCTCTTGGCTTGTTGTATCAATATTCTATTGGTTTCCTTGGAATGAAAGAAAATCAAGATGAGTACAAACTACTTGGATATGAATCACACATATCAATAGAGGATAAGCAAGTACTAGATCCTTTAATATCTAAATACGTAAAAATTTACGTAGATGGTTTGTGTAATTCAACCATCCCAATTGTTTCAGAATCCCTGATTCCTTTTGAACTACTTGATGAGGCTAGGAAAGATGTTTATCAAATGCTAAATGACGTGACTAGCGTTTTTAAAGAAGATAGTGACACAAAAATCATTGTTGCCTATTTTGTCCAATCATTACTTGAACAAACTGTCATGAAAATGGTCAAGTTCATAGGACTTGAAAATAAGAATGTTTGTTGTGCAGGTGGAGTTTTCTACAACGTGAAGTTAAACAATGTCTTAGCCAATGCCTTAAAAACAATATGTGTAATGCCAGTTTGTGGTGATCAGGGCGCGGCTTTAGGTGCTGTTAAAGGACTTGAAATTGGATCTTTAAGGTTTGGTAAGAGGAAAGTGGAAGAGAAAAAAAGATCTCAATATAGTATGTCACAGATCATTGAATCAATAACTAATGGTGGAATAGTCAACATTGTTCAAGGTGATATGGAATTTGGCCCAAGAGCTTTATGCAACACGTCTTCTATCTTTCTACCAAGGAAAAAAATAGTTGATCATGTAAACAAGATAAACGGCAGAGACACATACATGCCATGTGCGCCTGTTATGCTACGTAAGAATGTTGATTTTTTCTTTAAAAAAGAAGACGTAAAAAAGGTTGTTGGTAGTAATAAATTCATGATCATAACTCATGACTACAATCAATCTGTTAGTCATGATGAATATGATGGTGTAATGCACCAATATCCACTTGAAGATAGATATTCTGGGCGTCCTCAAGTAATTGATGATGAGAGTTCACTTATCTACAAGATCTTAGAAAAGTGCAATGAAATAGGAGTGAAATGTTTAGTCAACACCTCATTTAATGTTCATGGCCAGCCAATAGTTTTTACACATGGAGATGTAAAGTTAAACTACAACTACCAAGTAAGAGAAGATTCAGAAATAGAAAACATCCTTTTGTATGAGAATAGCTTTTAGTGGTGCATGCCACAGTGGGAAGACCACTATGATCAATCTCTTAAAAAATAAATACCCATATTTTAAAATTTTAGGTGAAGAGGTAAGAAAGTATGATATTGACATTGATGAAATAAGATCTAAGCCAAATGAATACTTCTCTTTTCAAGAGAAAATCATAATGGCCAAAATCTTACAAGAAATAGATTGTGTAAAAAACACAGATGTTTTAATAGATAGATCGATTTTTGATTCATTCTACTATCTAAACACCTACATCAACATAGAGGAATTAACAAAGAAGAATCAAAAAAACTTTTACAGATTGAGTGAATCTTTGCACAATCACTTTGAGTTTGTTCAGGAGTTTTGCTACGATCACATATGTTTAATGAGTCCAATACCAATTGTAGAAGATGATAAATATAGACCGAAAAATCTAAGAGATATTCAACATAAAGAATATCAAACTATAAAAAAATTAATTGAGTTAAATTTTAACGGAAACACAATTGAAAGCAATGATTTGTCAGAACTGGAAAGATATTTTTAAAACACTATACTTTGGATCTAATGAGATAAACGCTAGAGGGATTAAATGTTATGAGATAGAAGATTTTTGCTTTTATATTGATCAACCATTTGCAAACTTCCCAAGTAGAAAACTATCATTATCATATATCGCTAAAGAATTTAACTGGTATCTATCTGGAGATAGGAACAACACCTACATAGAAGAGACATCATCTTTCTGGGCTACTATAAAAAACAAGAAAAAACCATACTACAATTCAAACTATGGTTACTATTTTTTTACTGAAAACCAGTTCCAATACATTGTTGATAAGCTTATTGAAGATAAGGATTCAAGGCAAGCTACTATTGTTCTAAATAGACCAGAAGTGATGATGAGTGAATCAAGTGACAAAATTTGCACAAATGCTATATCATTTAGGATAAGAGACAATAAGCTTAATATGAGTGTCTCAATGAGATCAAACGACTTAATATATGGAACATGCATTGATGTACCTCAATTCTTTTTTATAAGAGAAATGGTTTTAATTATGTTAAAACAGTTCTACCCTAAACTTGAGGTGGGAACTTATTTTCACAAAGCAGATTCATTACACTTTTATGAACGACATTTAAAAATGGTTACCTCCATTGTGGAAAATAACGAAGAAGTGCATCCCATTAATTTACCTAAGATCCATAGTAGTTATGAAGTAAAAGATTTGATTGATTTTAAGCTTAATGATTTGCCAAGATCAGAAAGCTATGAGTTTACACAAAAAATGCAACATCTTGTCAGTCAGTGATTACACTTATATTGAGATAGCCAAAGAGATTAGCTTATGTTCTAAAGCAAAAAGAGCTAAAGTAGGGGCCATATTAGTAAAAGATGGAACTATTATAGCAATGGGATATAACGGGACTCCAACTGGTTTTAATAACACTTGCGAGGTTGATAATGTTACAAAATCAGAAGTTATTCATGCTGAATCTAATGCCATAGTAAAATGTGCAACTTCAACAATCTCATCAGAAGGATCAACCCTATATTGCACTATGCTACCATGTTTTGATTGTGCTAAGTTAATTATTCAAGCAAAGATCAAAAGGGTAGTCTACCATTTAGAATATAGAAAACAAAACGGAAAAAACCTACTAAACAAAGCAGGCATATCATGTATAAAGCTGGAGAAGAAATAGAGTTCATGAACCACAAATCAAAAAAATGGGAAGTTGGAACAATAAAGGGTAAGAATTATGGCTTTGATACTAAGTTGAAAAAGAAAGTAGAAATGATCTCAACTTATGTTGTTCTAACAAAAAACCCATATTACAACGGTTTTGTCATTAGATCTGGTTCTGGTCTAAGAAAAAAATATTGAAAGAACGAATGTTGTATAAAATTTTATACTACATTTGGTCTATTAAATAATCTAAAAACAACGAGATGTTAGCAATTTTTATAGATCATGACGGAGATGAAGTAAAGTCAGAAAGAACATATCTTACCCTTAGTCAAGTTGAAAGGGTCAAATCAAAATTTAGCACAGGATCTTATAGAACCTTAAATAATGTTCTTATTTTATATGCAAATAATTTCTACAACTTGAACTACCTCACTAGGTGTGTCAAAGGTGTAAAGAATAGTACATACTAAAACAACGAAAGGTGAAAAACATTAGAACAGATCTAACGATTGAAGAATACCATAAACTCCCAGCGATTTCAGC
>Ga0098051_1000162_pt1 | contig 25453 bp, 50 predicted proteins | sample 14BtaG_FD_77069 | JGI IMG/M metagenome (GOLD analysis project Ga0098051, IMG submission 77069) | Marine viral communities from the Subarctic Pacific Ocean - 14B_ETSP_OMZ_AT15311_CsCl metaG | ecosystem: Environmental > Aquatic > Marine > Oceanic | place: Pacific Ocean | collected 2015-01-18 | reverse complement strand
GTATTTGCCGTAGACTGTTGGCGATTAATAATGAATGTAAAGTATAATCCTTTACGTTTTATTCCTGATCCCGTCATGCAAACATACTTTATGCTTGTACTGTTTATCATGTGGAGTGCATTCTTTGGTATGATAGCAATCTACCACATGGGCTTCATGGGATACGATATCGTAACAAGTATCTGGGTTCACGTGTCTATTCTAATTCCTATCGCTATTACTAATGGTGTCTTTATTGATGCTGAACGTGATGGTGCCAAATGGATTACCGAATGGAGGAAAAAATGAGCGAAGGTAAGTTTGCAGTACATCGTGCCCACAAGATGCTTGACTGGTTAGAAGGTGAAGCTACACAATGGGCAGAAAATCATGTCGAAGAACATTTTGGGTGTGAAGAAATTTCTGAGTTAACGAAAGAGCAAATCGAAGAAGTGATTGCTGTTGCAGAAGAACTTGATGAGCATTATGGCGACATGTTATCTATGGGTATGTACAACATTGTCCGATACTGGGAGAATGAGAATGAGGAGTATATCTTATGAGTAAAGTTCTTATGTGTGATGTACCTTCGGGATATCTATATGGATTTCCAAGAGCATTACCAAAAGAAGCTACAATACATTACGGTGGCACTGACTACGGTGTAGTTAAAGACTTTAATGTAGCAGAGTGGTTAGTCGCAAATGGCTATCCGCAAAAAGAGATTGATTCTTTTGGTGATCAGTTCAGCTATAGATATTGGACAGAAGATGAGTAACTCAAATGAACCGTATCACAACAAAGGCGTTGGTTTAGCATTTTTAATTATTGCCTTTACAATGATTGGGATACCTGTTATAATAGGAACATCAATGGGTTGGTTTAATCTGTTTGGTATTTTGGGGATGTAAAATGTGGGTACTAGTTTTTGTGTACTTCTACGATACAATCCCATATGTAGAAAAGATATCTGCACACGACTCAATGGTCGAGTGCTTTAAAGCCAGAGAAGCCTTGAGTGAGTTTCACGGAAAAGGTGGTGGCTACTTTAAACTAGGTACACAAGCACTGTGTATCAATATGTAAGGAATTTATTATGTATGCAGTAAAGAATGATACAAATGGCGATACAGTTGCTTTGTGTTCGGAACTAAGAGATGCAGAGATAATCGCTAAGAAAGATTTCGATGGAACTACATTCACCATTGAAAACATAACTACATACAATGTGCAAAAAGTATACAATGAGTGTGTAAGCGAAGAGTGAAATAAAGAGGAGAATGACTATGAGAGATAAACTGATTAAGGCTTTTGTTAGCCACGCTAAAGGTCATATCGATAAACACGTTGTGAACGTTGAGGTTCTACTGGAACATCCAGCAGGCGTTGGCGAACACGGCGATATCATTGCAGAGATTGAAAAGGAACTTGATGAAGTTGCTAAGTACGATGATCTGCTATCAATGGTCGATAAGTACCTTATTGCAAAACCTGGAATGGAGCAATACGTAAAATGAGACTAGAAGATTTTGCAGAGGATTTTGACGATGAGGATGTGACGTATGTTGAGATCATCATCTACAGAAATAAGAATGGTAAGATGGTACGTGAAGTCTTTGCTGTTGATTACTATGGCGATGATGACTTTCAGTGGTCACGCTCAACTAAACCTCTGCAATAGAAAGATCAGATTATGGCAAATGTAGCAAAGCTAGATGTTTTTCCTATACCGATGAGTGTTGGTACTTTAGGTGAAGAGTCACGTGAGTTAAATATTAAGTTATGCGAAGACTCGTTTAAAGCATTTGATGAAGTAGAAGTAGAAGAGCGTACTGGTATACATATTCAACAGACTGTATCAGGTCTGGAGAGACATTACGCTTCATACGAAATACTGAGTAGAATGCTCACCGAATATAGTAAGAGTACTATCTTTGATGCAGGAACCCATAATACTGATATTAAGGCTGAGTTCTTGTGGGCTAATATGAACACCAATAGGTCTGCGTTTCATATGCCACATTCCCATCAACTAGATGGATACATGTGGACAGGCGTATATTTTCCTACGTCTGGTTGGCGAGACGGTGTTGCTATCTCTAAGTCACAGAACTTAGATGAAATAGTAGATATTACCTCAAGAACTCAGCCTGAACCTGGTAGTCTGACGATACTAGATCCGTTACAGTTTGTGAAGACGGGTGTTGCATCAAAGAAGACTGATCGATATCCATATTGGGGTAACCCAATTACGATAAAACCAAAAGAGGGGACTGTTGTATTGTTCCCAACATATTTACCTCATCTAGTAACACCAACTGAAGAAGATAATTTTACTAGATTAAGCATCGCTTTCTATGTGAGAGTTCACACAGGAGACGGTGGTATTGATAAATTTTAAGAAAACTTTAAAACGAATTGGCTTATTAGCCTTTTTGTTTTTTCTGATTAAAGGTATTGTGTGGCTATTGTTAGGCTATCTAGTTTATGTCGGTATATACTGAACGTCTGATGTCTAACACTTTAGATACAGGATATGTGTCATAAGAAACTTTGTCATCTTGGTTGCCACCTAGTATGACGTAATGATCTTCACCTTCTATCGACACGGGATAGATATAGAACCCTACGTGACCTTGCCAGCCTTGGTTGCCTCTAGAGAATACAACTATATCTCCTAGTCGTGGTTCATCAACGGGCTCTCCCCAAAAGAGAAAGCTACGTGCCATGAACGGATAGTCGTTGACACTATCAGAGCCTGGGATTTTATTAACCCGCAGAATTGCGTTTACGAAAGCGGCGCACCACTCGTATGAGACTGGGTCAATCTTTAATAAAGTCCTTAGATCATTCCTGTTTGCCGTCTCGTTGAAGCCGACAAACGCATCAGCAGTTTTGAGATAGTGTGGGTATGTCGGGATTGGTTTATTAAAGGATTCTATAGCGGTCGTATCACAAGCACATAGTAAAAGAAATACTATTATCTTCTTCATATACATATTTATACATTAAGGAGTGTAATTATGAACGATACAGTTGAAACAAAGACTCACGATTCCGTGAGCGAAAAGTCTCTAGATGAGTTACTAGAAGAAGTAGAACAGGTCGAGCGTGACTTTAGATTGGGTAAAATCGAAGAAAGAGATGTAGAAGAGTATATGATAAAGGTTGCAAAATTTCTATCAATACCTACAGAGACTCCTGATGAAAGTTAGAATTGGACCATATAGAAAGAATCGTGCTACAAGAGTTGAGATAGAGCCGCACGATACGTATAGTATGGATTGTACACTTGCTATGATTATTCATCCTATGCTTGTACAACTCAAAGCAACACAGCATGGATATCCGTCAACTCTTACTGAAGAACGTTGGAATGAAATACTAGATGAAATGATCTGGGCGTTTGGTCACAAGTCAAAAGAAATTGATGCTGTAGATATGTGTGCTGATAAATGTTCAAACTTTGGTGATCCAGTTTGTAAAGAATGTTTGAAAGAAACGCAAGAACGAATGACTAATGGCTTTAAACTATTTGGTGAATATTATGAAGGGCTCTGGGACTAACAGGTGGTGGAAGGTTTGGAAACACGCACTCGGATCTTTTGATGAAGAAGACGGGTATGATCCTATTAACGAGAATAGAATATCAATAATTAGGACCTTCATAGTGTGTACCAATCTTCTATGCGCTTGGATAATTATAATTAACATTGTTAAGGACTGGCTATGAGTAAATGGTGGCGTATATGGGCGCAATCTCTAGGAGAAAAAGTAGGCGAATCTGATAGACAAGCAGATGTAGTCGCTATAATCAGAACATTTTGGTGGGCAATACACATCGCCACTTGTTTCATGATTATAATACACAATGCAACAAAGTTAGGATGGATGTAAATAAAGCCCTTGACATCTGATTCCAAATCAGCTATACTATACAAGTAATCAAAAAGAAAGAATCAAATGTTTAGAATTCCTAATGCTTATAAAGAAACTATTAACTTTTCTCAAGCCTGGGACGCTATGATCTCGTTCGGACGGGGTGATGCACTTGAAGGTATGAGTGCTATGCAACGTGTCTGGATTGAGCATTGTGAATCAGATGTCCGTTTCTCTGATGATAGCGATTTCTTTGACCATTATCAATATGAGTGTAATGCGTACAATAGAATTTACAATTATATGTCAAGATTGTTTGGCGATGATATAAGTAAGATTGTGGGTGCTTAACTTTCAAAACAAGGGGTACTAATATGCTTGAAGAAACACAAGAACCAGAACCAATTATCGTAAGAGCAAGTCGAGGCGACAGATTGGTGAGATCGAAAGCGGCACGAATCCGCAGAAGAGTGGTCAAGCAAGTTAAAACTGTAACTCAAATTAAGGAAGACAAAGACGCTAAAGATCGTGTTAAAGCGAAAAAGCGTTTAGAAGCACAAAAGCGAAGGGCAAGAAAAAAACTAAAATTAGTTAAATAAGCCCTTGACACTGAGGCACAAACCAGTTATAGTGTACTAGTAATCAGAAAGAGTGAGACACATGTACAAAGTAACATATACTATCTATCGCAAGTATCACCACGAAAAAATCTTCGATGACTACCAGTCTGCAAAAGGTTTCTTCTACGGTATATCTCGCAAGTGCCGAGGTTCAAAAGTAACAAAGGCGGAGTTGATCTGCCTTTGATTACACAAATTTATAATACACACCAGAGTAGATACACCTGCTTTCTAGTGTATGGGACAAGGACTCACAAGGTCACAAGTGAGTGTGTATTATAAATTAGTGTATGCGAGTGTGGTGGAATTGGTAGACACGCTAGATTTAGGTTCTAGTGTCGCAAGACGTGGAGGTTCAAGTCCTCTCACTCGCACCAAGAATAATGTGCGAGAGTAGCTTAGTGGTAGAGCAAGACGCTCATAACGTCCAGGTCGTAGGTTCGAACCCTGCCTCTCGCACCAAGAACAAGGATTAAGTAGATGTGGGTGTTATATATAGTATCGATGATTAGTTTTGGTCCAGACGTTGGAGAGCTAAGATTTACTAAATATGATACTTATGATACTGAGTACAATTGTAAGATTACAGAAGCTATATTAAGTGATAGCTTCAGTGAAGACGAAGAAACTCAGTGTAGGTCAGTCTGGTAGACCGCTACGTTTGGGACGTAGATGTCGGTGGTTCGAATCCATCCACTGAGACCAGATTTCTCTGCTACGATTAAGTAGTGGGGACAGAGAGTGTGTGTTTGGGTTGTTTAACCATTCTCTGATAATATGAAACAACCTACGCTCTGATTGCCCGTCGATCAGGAGAAGAGAGGAATACTTTATTATACCAAAAGTATAGGGCGGGCCATATTCAAAGTTTTTACTCGACGGAGTAAGATCGTGGTGACTGAAAAATACGTGATCGTGCGTATAAGGTATTTCTGAAGAGGGTAGCGCCCTGTCCTAGCGGATGCAAGAAAGTTCGAAAGCCAGTTGACGGGAGCGTTCAGTGCGAGTAGATGTAGGTACTCCCAAGTCCTACCCACACATTTATATCTGCGCCTGTAACTCAGTGGATAGAGTATCGGTCTACGAAACCGAAAGTCATATGTTCGAATCATATCAGGCGCACCACAGCAAGGCTGTATCACTTCTAATATAAATAGACATATAACTATTTACCAAGAAGGTCTAAACACATGACACTACCATCATCTGGAGCAATATCAATTGGTGATTTGCGAACTGAGTTTTACTCAGGTAGAAGTTCTGCTCAAATAACTTGTGTACAAACAGTCAATAACCTCGAAGAAGGTTTACGCAACGGATATATGTCTGGTCATATCACAGGTTCAACTGAAATAGCAGGGAATCTAGTACGTGGTAAAGCAAAGCCTGAGTTCTTTAGTATGGTTGTATCTGCTGAAGATGGTGATAAAGTCGATGAAGGTATGGCGATATACGCACACGAAGATACTGGGCTTGATATTCTTAATAGAAGTCAAGGCTTTGGTGGACAATTCAGTGATGCCAAAACGCCATACAAAAATATAGCTGTCGGCGCACAACTCATAACTAAGTATCGAATAGGGTATCAAAACACTAGTGGTAATTGGGTTCTTGTCTTCACAATGCCTACGATAGCACACAATTTCGAATACACCCTTCTTACAACTATACCAAATTCTGATGGTGAGGTTATCACTAGTGCTGGTATTACTACAACAACAGTAGACAGAGTAACTGGTGTTGAGACAACAGAAACAAAAAATATTATACCAACAAGAACAGGTACGGGTACTTGGGATATTTGGGGTTGGGTTAGAGGTAAGTCATTTACATTAGGACCTCCACGTGAATTAGAACATTTTGTTAGACGTACTGAAACAGCAAATGCTTACCTATGTTTATGGAATGACGATAACAATGTTCCTTCTATGCTTACAAGCAGTCAAGCTGGTATGCATTCTAATATTCCAAACTCTTTTATTCTACCTGGTGGTAATACAGACAATATACCTGCATACGGTAGCACAGGTCTAAGTCTATCTGATTATCGTGGTCAAGGTGAGAATCTGATTTTTATAATCGATCAAACTTATCAAGAGTTAAACTTATACGACTGGGCTGTCGCAGAAGGATGGACAGGAACAACTCCTCTTACAGTTACAGTCAGAGAAAAAGATAATGCTGGTAATGATATATGGTTGTACTCAGATGATACTACTAAAGGTGGGCTTATCATAGACGGAGACTTTCCGTCTTCACAACCTGTTACTATAATCAACAACGGAAAAATCGCTGGTAAAGGTGGAGATGGTAATAGTAATCCTGGTGGTCCAGCTTTACAAATTCTATCTGGTGGACCTACTAGTCTAAGCATCATTAACAACTCTACAGGATTTATAGCTGGCGGTGGTGGCGGTGGCGCTAGTGCGCTTGGTGGCGGTGGAGCAGGAGGCGGCACTGGCGCAGGAAACAATCCTAATTTTCCAAATCGGGGCACACCTGGTGGAATCGGAGAAGCAGGTGCTTTTGGTGATGCTTGCGGTGGTCAAGGAGGTAACACTACTCAAAATATACCTGGTGCAGGTGGCGGGCGAATTCTATCTTCAACATTCAATACACCTGGTGGCACAAACGTAGAAAATACAGCAGGCAACGGTGCGACTGGTGGAGGAGCGTGGGGTAAAGCCGCTTCGTTTGGCGGAGCAGGTGGACAGCCTATTACGCAAGCAACTGGTACTACAATTACTCTAACAGATAATGGCACAATCTACGGACCTGATCCCGCTCCTGTTACAGGAGATGTGCCACCCGTACCATTCTGGAACCTTCCTGATCAGACTTTAATTGATGGTAGCACTTGGACTAAACCTTCTTCTATAGGTGATGATGACTGGGTTGTATTCTATCTAATTGGCGCAGGCGCAGGAAACAACAGTGCTGGAGGCGAATCCTTTGGTGGAGCAGGTGGTGCGTATCTAATCGCAGTAAAGGGTAGCGAAGTCCCATCTAGTGTAAATTATGAAATTGGTGTCGCAGGTCAAAGTGGATTTTATGGTCTTATTGGTGCTGGTGAAACAGATAATATTACTGATGGTGGAGATACTTTAGTAAGGCTTACTCCAGCTGGAACTTTAACAAACTTTATTGCGCAAGGCGGCGCAAAATCAGTAGGCACCACGCAACATATTGCGAGTCAGCAGGAACCAGCTTTTAATATTGGTGGCACAGGTGGGCAGGGTCAACTTTACTGGAGAGACTCATCTGGTACAGTGGTAAATGGTATCGCCTTAACAAATATACCAGCGCAGAGTGTATTACAGTTACCTAGTGGTAGTAATTCACCAACATTACTAAGAGGTGGCGAAGGTGGAACTACTGAAGGACCACAATACGGAACTGCAAGTAATGGAAACTTGCCGGGTGGTAACTCAGATTGGGGTGGTGCAGGATTTAGTGAATTATCAACTACTGGTGTTTCTACATTTGGTAATGCAGGTGGTAGTGCTGAAAACGGTAATATAAGAATTTACTGGACCTTCAATCAACCACAACCATCGAACACTTTAACTCTTGATACTACAGACGGTAACTTTCGAGAAGGAACTTCAATTGCTGACATAGTAGATACTCAAACTATTAATAGGAATGTTACTACTACACTTCCAACCTATAATCAAAGTGATACCTATTGGAGAATTAATCAAGTGGTTAACTCTGGTGGGGACTCAACACTAGTCATTGTGCTGAATGGTGTAACTATCACATCCGAAGTTAATCCAGATACTATAAATCAGAATATTACAACGTTCCCCGCATTCGTTGGCGGTGAAGCTGTAACACTGATTAGGGGAGATTCTGAAACTGGATATACCTACCAACAGAATTGGAACTTTAGCATAAGAACTAACCCCGCTACTTCGTTTACTCCTATTAGAAGCGGTAGAGCCGCAATCGTAGCATTAGGTGCTGGCGGAAGCGGTGCTTGCAGACTAGTAAGAGTAGATGGAACTGAAAATCAGAATGCCGCATGGGGCGGTGGAGCAGGTGGTATGGCAGTAGTGTTTGCGGATGTTACAACTTCAATGACATTTACTTGCTCTATTGGTGTCGGTGGTCCTGCTAGAGCCCTACAAACACAAGGTGAATCTTTTCTGGCTGAAAATGGTACTGATGGTGGAAATACTATAGTGAGTGGAAACGGTATTGATCTAAAGGGTTACGGTGGCGAAGGTGGCAAACACGCTCAAGTTGTTAACGACGGTGGTGTTAGTATCACAGTCCCAGGTGGCATCGCAGAAGGCGGTCTGTATAATATACAAGGTGGGCAAGCAGGAGATGAGCCAGGTCTATTAATAGGTACACATGGCGGTTCACCCGCACAACCTGACTACAGAGAGTACCAAGGGTATGCAGTTCGACAGGAATCACTTCCTTCTCCTTTTGAAGGCGGTCATTTAGGTGTAATCACTGGTGTCGGTGGTGCAGGTGGAAAAACTATTAACGGATTTAATGCCGCTGGTGGCGGCGGGTTCTATGGAGCAGGTGGAGGCGGATTCGCACGTTCTTCACGTGAAGCAAATATAGGTGGTTCAAGCGGTGCAGGTAATGACGGAGTAATTCATATAGTTTACTTCGACTAAGAGAAAGGAATATCATGAAATATTTGATAGCAGTAATTGCAGTACTGTGTACAACTAACATAGGTACTGCGCAAGAGAATAATGAAGTGCCACCGTTTTTTTCGGCACAAAAATGCTATACGCTTCAAGACTTAGCGGCTAGTGCGAAACAATTTAATGAATCAGTTCTATTCAATGGAAAGATAGTACAGCAACACGCAAGCGGTAGATACGTAAATTCTGAATTCGTATTTACTGTGAATCAAGACTCAGGTACTTGGTCTTTAGTATCACTATTTCCTAATGGGTGGGCTTGTCAAGTTGCTAATGGTTACGACTTCGAACCATTCGTAGATTAAAAAAGGGAGCCGAAGCTCCCTTAATCTTTTTCTTTATGTGTTATTATTTGTTTGCAGAGTATGCGTTAGCACCAAAGAATACTGATACTAGTGCAGAGATTGCAACAAAGTAAGTCGGTGCAATATCACCAATCAACCCTGATGCTTCATCTAGCCCTAGCCATGATGTCAAAGCAATACCCGCTGGATACAAGAGCATTCCAAACAAAGCAAACCAAGTCATCTTACGCATAGCGTCACGTTGAGCATCTTCATCCTCAAGGCGCTTGCGTTTAAACTCTAAGTGCATTGCCATCTCATCTGCTGAGATATGACCATCGCCATTAGCATCGATCTGTGCCGCCGCTTCTGAATCAATGGTAGTTGTGCCTTCTTCTAACTTCTTACCAGCCATTTATTTTTCCTTTTTAAACAGTGTAATAGCGCCCCATCCAATTGCGGCATAAGCGGCAATCTTAGCGAATGGACCTGCGAGAATGATTACAAGACCAACGCCGATTAATACTACGCCGTCTAGTGAAGTTCTTTCTGTAAATCTATTTTTTAACCAGTTCATTTATTTCTCCTTTTTATATGAATAATAGTCCTATAATAAAACCAATATTCAACCCTATTGAACAAACTAATATAAAGTTCTTTGTGTATGATACTTTCTCGTATTCGATTATCACGACTTTCTTCTTAGCTTTGCTTTGATGCTGTCAAGTTCTTTATTTCTTGCAGACTTTCCCACATCTTGTGGCGATTTCTCCATCTCTGTTGATCGACATGAAGTTCTTCGTTGTGTCGCAGATGTGTAATTGGATCGCTTTGACCCTTCAATGCAACTTCGTAAATAGGCAATCCGGGCTCGAATATCGAGGATTCTTTTTTGCCATTCGTCATAACTAACCATTCCCTTCTAGATCCTTGATACGCTTCTCAAGTTCATCAATCTTCTTGGTTACGTAAGGATATTTCTTTCGCCATGCGTCAGTTGGTTGTTCAAACCAAGTCCAACCCCAACGTTCTACTAAAAAGTCAAGTGTCTGATCTAACTTGGCATAGCACCATAGTCCTGCACGTGTATCTTTGAAGTACGCTAGAAATGCGGCACCTAGTACTGATCCAGCGATTGCTGTGTAAATCCACAGTGTATCGCCCATCATTCTGCTAAGTAAATCCATTTAGTTCTCCTATCTCTTTATACCTTTTATTACTCTTACAATTTTACTGGTGAGCATTTTAATCACAGTGAAGTGAAATAATCCATGCCCATACAGAAAATGAAAAGTATGATTCTTTTCTATCTCAGACTTAGGACCAAACTTACGAGTCCAGTTATCTACATAGTCGCCTTTGTATCTTAATACAGCGTGAGTGATCTTAGTCTTTGATGATCCAACACAGCAAATGCCTGCTTGTCTTGTAAGTAGCATCCACCACATCTTCCAGTCTTTCTTATCGCAAAGTCTCCATAATAGTGATAAAGCGTAGTCTTCGCAGTCACCTTCGAACTTGCCTTCTTCGCTTTCGCTACGTATGATGACCCAAGCATCTGATGAGCCGTATTGCTCTTTGTCGTATCTGTACTTCCACTTACTGGTGAAGTCTGATACTATGTTGTCCCGTGTTACTAGTTCTTCTCTAGTCACTTTGTCTCCTTAGTGTATTTACAATAGTGGTCCATTCCATGATCGTATGCGCCATCGAAAGGCATGCCCTTCTTTAATGCTCTCCAACGACCACGCCATTGATCTTTTACTCTTTGCCAGTATGTAGCGGATCTAATATTTCCGTAGTAATTGATGTACTGTGGTTTGCAGGTGTGTCTATATCCGAGGAAAGCGAAGGGTACTTTAGGTACAACGTCATTGTTATTAACAAAACGATAATGAGGTATGTGTTTAAAAGATTTGACAAATTTTCCTGTTCCTGCTCTTGGTGATCCATATGTGAAGAGTGCTGATACTCTATCACATAATCTACTTGTTGCGATTGTCGCCATTGCACCACCTAGTGAATGACCACAAATTAATAGTGTTTTCTTCTCATGTAGTTTTAAGTCTACATGCTTCATAATGTCTTCCCAGATTTTATCTACTTCTGTTTGAAAGCCATTGTGTACCCAACCAGATCCGTTGTCTGCTTTATCAGGCATAGCATTTAAGTCTGCTTTGATATCAGAGAACTCACCTGGTTCTGTTCCACGAAAGCATAGTACTATCTGTTGTCCAGTCCAAACTATATGACACTGAGCGCCATCTCGCTCAATGAATACGTGCTTTCTAAAACCAATTTCACGAAACTTAGGTCGTGCTTCTTCTTCGTCTAGGTATGCTATAGAGGCGCATAACGCCATCTTGTGTGAGTTTTCTATCATAATTTCTCCTTAATCTGCTAATGGGTTATCTAATGCTTCTTGTACAGTTTCTTTCATATCTTTTTCAAGCGTATCCATATCAGTTTCAAGGTTAGTTCTCAAATCACGCATTTCTTTACGTGTACCCTTTTCGGATTCACGTACAATACTTTCTACTTCTCTAATACTAGAAGTCACATCTTTCTGTAATGTGTTCATTTCTGTTCTAATTTCTTTTAGTGTAATATCAATCTCTTTCTTTGTTGAGTTGATACGCACCTCTGACTCATCTATCTTGTCTTCCAATCTATCGATCTGTGCTTCAAGTTTGATGATATCATTTTTAAGGTCGCCCTTAATGTCTCTTGTGTAGTCTATGGCTTCGTCTAGTTTAGTCTCTATGACGTTGTTACGTGCTTCTATAGCGTCTGTGTCAACGTTCTGGATGATCTCTTTCATATCCATGTAGTCTTTGTAGACTTCAAAGCCTCCGTAAAGACCGCCACCAATTGTACCGAGCAATGCAAACAACGCACCGATTGTAGTTGGCGTCATCGTAATGCCAAAGAGTTTCATCTTTGTGTTTTTAAGGTTCTCTACTTCTTCTTCGAAGTTCTCTATTCCTTCACCTAAATCTTTATTAGCCATTCCTTACCTCTAGTTCTCGAATTCTAACGTCTGCATCTGTAGCAATTCACGTTCAAGCTTCATTACTTCGAGTCTCTTTTTTCTAAGTTCTAATTGATACAACTCATTACAATTTATTCTATTCTTTACTCTCTTACCAAGCGGAATTGTAATTCTTGCGTATACACCTATGTCTCTTGGGCTATCCCCGAAACTTGTTGGGTCTTGAGCAAACGGAGATTGATTCTCTCTTGATATAATACCCGTTACGCCCATCTCCATCTTCGTTGCAGATCCAATTGCATTAGAGCAATCTAAATCTCCAGTTCTAAACTTGTCTGATTGATAGTTACCTGGCATACTGGGCAGTGCTAAGTTCAAAGAACTAGAATCTGCGTATGCATTTGTCGCTATCATCAATAAAACAATAATTAAATATCTCATCATTATTCACCTATTTAACTTTGGAGCAAATGTTGGATGCAACAACAGACTGCCCGCCCCCTTTTAACAATTTTGATCGTGTGCAGATGTACTTAATTCTGCTTGCGTCACGATTTTTAAAGTATATTTCTAATCTTTTGCGTTCAAGATAGTTCATCTTAATAATTTTTTCAGAACTAGCAAAAGGTACTTTATTCCAATCTGCATCCCATACTTCAATCTGATAATAGTTCACATCTGATCTTCTATTGAAGATAACCATTGTTGTAGTCAAAATATTGTCGTAAACCGACGGTTTCAGTTTGGGGTAGGTCGGAGTTAACTCATGCGCTTGCGCAACACAAGTTAACCCCAAAGACCAAAATAATATAGCAATAACAAAACGCATTTAGTTTGTCCTACTTTGCGATACACTCAGCAGTTACCATCGCTGTGTATGAGCCTGATGGAAACGATTTACCAACACCGTATGTTGCATTTGATGATACATCGAACCATACTGTACCAGCGGTGTGAAGATCGTATTCAGTCTTATTATTGTATTCGACTTTATTTGTCTCATAGTCTGACATAGCTGTGTCTGAAACTTCAGCTACTTCTGTGAGACCTGACCAAGTGACTGAATCAACAAGTGATGGACTACTTGAGAAAGAGTCTGGGTAACCAATCCTAGCTTCGTAGTATCCACCTTGAATTATATCATATCTAATTCTTGGTTTAACGCCGCCATTGTTGCTTGCTGTACTAAGCTTATCAGGTGTAGGGTTACCATATACGCCTTCTCTATCAGTGAAGATAGAGCATTTTGACTCTACATTACCGACAATGGGCGTATCTTGTGCTATCGCTGTACTTGTGATGAGTGCGCCACAAGTAAAAAAGGCAAAAGCTGTTAGTTTAACTTTATTCATTTTTTATCTCCGTTTTTTATTTTTCATATTGTGAGCGTACCATATCTTTATGCACTTTATCAGTAGCGAATTGTCTCAAGGCTCTATTATTATCGTTTAGAATTCCATCATTTAATGTGACCGCATCATTATACACTCCACCGTCTAAGGTAGCACTTGTATATAAATCAAACCTAGGTATTGTTGACAATGCTGTTATGATCGCATTCTGCGTAGCACCATCGACAAATTCATCAATGTTAACTTCCGCATTCAGCTTTTCGATTCCTACGTCTTCATCAAGCTCGGTAGTATCTTCTCTAATTTTCTTCTCATCATCATCTTCTGCATTGTCTTCACCATCCCTGTTCAGTTGAAACTGAACCCATTCATCATAAAATGGATCATCTAAACTCGGTTCACTGTTTAGAAGCCCGTTGTCTAATAGGTACTGATAAAGTGCGTCCTGATAACCTGGACATGCGGGGTTACTGATGGGAACAAAACACTCGTCAAACCTAAAACTGTATACTACCGAAGGATCTAAAACTTCACCTTCGCCTGTTGTAACTATTGACCCGTCACCCACAATTGACTGTGAGATATTAGGTAAATCTATTCTTTTATTAATTGTCGCACCAGGTAGACCAGACCAATCGTCTGTCTCCTGTATAACATATCCAACGCCATTGGCATACTCGTTTTGAATAGTTACTGTAAAATCATCTTCTGTTTCTTTATCTGCCGTGTACGTGTAAAACAATCCATTGAATGTTAGACCAGCTTGAGCAGGCAGAACACTAAACATGTTCCACGTAAATCCGTTTGCGGCGGCGTTTGGTGTTGTGCCCGTTGTCTCTTGGGCGACTACCTGATTAGAGTAAAAGTAGAAGCAAGATGCCGCCAATAATACCACCACCGAATAGGGTACTCTTGTTATCTTCATCTATAAACCTCCCTTTTGCATCAGGTTGCATATCTGGGTTTTCTTCCCATGCCGCCTTTGCTTGTGCGCCGATCATGCCATCGTATGGACAGGGTGTGCCTGCCATCATCATCGCTTTAAATACTCTTTTGTCACCACACATGGTAGAGACGGCGGCGACCTTCATCCCCATATCATATAGGGTCTTTGCATTTTTAAGTCGCTCACAGTTCATGTCTCTTACTGATTTACCAGCAGACAAACCTAAAATCTGCGTCTGCACTGCACCTGACATACCGACTGTACATAAGTCGGAGTTTGCCGTATTAATGTTTGGTGCAATTGCCGATGGTGGCGGTGATATCACTTTAGTCGTACTATCTGCACTAGTGTCTACAGTGCTATCTGTATTTGATATTGTACATATGTAACCTGTTGGGCATGATGGGTCTTCTGGTGTTGTTCCATCTTCTGTTGCTTCTTGTGCATGTACAAATCCTGTCACGAACATACTCATAACAAAAAGTAAAATTAGTCTAGTCATAGTTCCAATCCATATATTAATTGTCAAAAATCATATTACATGTTTATTTATGTAAACGTGCCTTGCCATTTGCGAAAGTTGATGTTATAATGTCACCTTACAGCAACTACTATATATAATGTAAGGTAGTAGAACGGAGATGTCAAAAATGCCTATGCCAAGAAAACCAGGCTTCTTTTATCGATTATTCTTTGATCTGTATGAAGTCACTATCATGCAAGAAGATAACGCACCTCGTAAGTTCTATATGTCTGAGATAAGCAAGCTGAATAGCAAGCATTTCAAGGGTAAAGATGAGAATGGGCAGAAAGTTGAGTTCAAAACCTCAGAGGACTTTGACTTTTTTAAAAGAAAGTTATATTAAATACTTGACTTTTCGCCATAATGGTGATATAATGTAAACTTAAATATGGAGAAATTATGGAATGGTTTGCAAAACTCATAAACAACACGTTTGCTAATAGCAGTGATGAAGAAGAATTTAATCAATGGGAGTATGCTGAAGGTGTACCCGAATCGTACTTGGAGAGACCTATGTCGCTAAAAGATACATTTTTAAAATACGTTGAAGCTACAAATGGTGCATACGCATCACAGAGCATGTTAGGCGCTGATCACAAAAGAACATCTGAATCTTTTGAAGACGCCAACAAGTATAAGCGCAAGTTGTTAAACATGATAGAGGAAATTGAAAATAATGGCAATCAAACAAAAACCTGAGTACGTAGTTGTTACATGTGTATCAACCTTTCGTAATCGATATGTAATACCCGTAGACGAACTACAGAAAATGAATCCAGACGCTGAAGTAGATCCTTCGTGGGCACTTGATGCTGTTACATGTGAAGATGTAAAAGAGTTCAGTCAACGTCACGTTGGTGAACAAATCATTGATGCACAAGTTCTACGTGAGCCAGAAGTGCTACAGTTCTTTGATGCAGATAATGACTATCTAAAAGACTGGACAGAAGATCAAAAGATTTCTTGGATTCATGACTGGCGTAACAGTAAGATGTCGCTTACCGATGAGGTAGCATTGCAAGAAAAGTTACGTGCAGAAAAGATGGTCGCTATGGAGGAAGAGAATAAGCAGTTTACAGAGGACTTAGCTAAAGATGCCTAATTGTAGACCAGAACCTCAAGAGCGTTACTACGAATATATGCTTCGGCGTACACGTGAAGATAATGCTAAAGAAAGACAGATGAGTGATCAAGCAATGATTGATAAACTTAGAACTATGGCTCATTGGACTACTAAAGAGCCCTGGACTTCGATAGCAGACCGTTTAGAAGAATTGACTATGAAATGATTACGATTTATGGAAACTCTATCTGTCCAGATTGTGACAAAGCAAAAACACTTGCTGATCAATATGGATTCGATTGGGAGTTCAAAAATGTTTCTCGCAAGGAATACATGGCAGAATTTCTGCAACGTTTTCCTGGTGTGAATAGAGTGCCGCAGATATTGTGGCATAATAAACCTGTTGGCGGATTATCACAATTCGCCAGTGAAATTGAAAATACGAGGAGTTATGGTGATGGACCAATCTAATGTAGTTGCCCTTATGAAAGAGGGCGTAGTGACAGTTGAATTTACAAAGGTCAATGGTGAATATCGTAAGATGGAAGCAACGTTGCAGTCAGACAAAATGCCTGAAGTCGTTGCTGAAATTGAAGAGAAGGCTCCCAAGAAGAAGAGTGATACATCTCTTTCTGTCTGGGATGTTAATGCTGAAGGCTGGCGTTCATTTCGATGGGATAAACTTCAGACAGTAAACGGTGAAGTTTTTGCCTGAACTGAATGAGTTGAATAAGAAGTCCATGGGTGGTACTGAACTCATGGCACATAGAATCGAGAGGGACTGTAACAAGTCTCTCCTCGATCAATTTCAGATTATACATTCTAGGGTACGTGAACTAGATCCAAAGAGAAAGAAGATTTACGTTCTCCACGATCTGCCACAAGATCCAGAAGTACAACATCTGAAAGATGGTGGTTGGCAAAAGTTTGATAAGTTGGTATTTGTATCTCATTGGCAACAAGAGATGTACAACTTATTTCTAGGTGTGCCGTACTCAGCAGGTGTTGTATTGCGTAATGCGATTGAACCTATTGAGCAACATCAGAAGCCAGACCCCAAAGAAAAGATTAGACTTGTATACTTCTCAACACCACATCGTGGGCTTGATATTTTGTATGCAGTGTTTAGACAGTTAGCAGAAGAGTATGACAACATTGAACTAAATGTGTATTCATCGTTCTTACTGTATGGATGGCCTGAACGAGATGAGCCATTCAAAGAACTGTTTAATAGATTACGTGAGCATAAGAAGATTAATTACTACAAGTCTGTTAGTAATGAAGAGATACGTGAAGTACTAAAGCAGTCTCATATCTTTGCTTACCCATCAACTTGGAAAGAGACATCTTGTCTCTGTCTAATGGAAGCAATGTCTGCGGGTTGTTTGAGCGTTCACTCATCACTAGCGGCATTACCAGAAACATCAATGGGACTGACCTCAATGTATGGCTATGTAGAGAATGCACAAGATCATGCGAATCAGTTTTATTTAGAACTTAAGAATGCGATTGAGATACATCGTAACCCAAATACGTATCAGATATTGAAAGGTACGACTGGAAATATGCAAGCGTTAGCTAATTATCGCTTTAATTGGCAAAATCGTAAGATAGAATGGAACTCTTTCCTAAAAAACCTCTTGACATAAGTAAAGTTTCATGTTATAGTGATTCGTAACTTAAATGAGGAGTAGTCTATATGGCTCGTAAAAGCAAAAAATTAGAAATGCGTGAACAGTTTGCGAAAGAACGTGGACCTGTAAAGAAGATCCGCAAGAAGCGTAAGCCTATGTCTGAAGAGCAAAAGGCGGCGGCTGTCGAGCGTTTAGCGAAAGCACGTGCGGTTCGTTTAGAAAAGCAAGGTGGACCTAAGAATGTTCACCCAGATGTCTTAGCATTAGACGATGATGAAACATTGTCTCTGAAGAATGTTCGCTCTTGGATTAAAACGCAGAAAGATATGTTAGCGGCGGCTAAACAAGAAGTTCGAGCAAACGCCAAAGGTGCTGTTGCGAAAGTAGCACGTATCGAAGGGTATGTTCGTAACCTTGAACGATACATCAAGCATGGTGTCTACTTAGACATGTTCTATGGTGAGCATCAACAGAGTAGAATTAAAACATTCTGTGTAGCGATGGCTTATCATCCAGACGGTACACCTAAGCGTAGCTATGGTGTTTACTACTCTGACTTAGGTGGGGTTTATATCTCAGACAATAAAATAGAGGTCGATGGGAAGATAATCGAATATGATCAATGAGCAATATCGTAGATTTTAATGCTGTACGTGCAAAACGAATACAGGATAGAATGGATGAACTGGGCGAAGAGCAAGAGATCGTAGAGAACTTTGCAGGGGACTTCGCCCTCTCTGCTATGATGGATGTAGTAGAAGCATTAGAAGAGATGGACATCGATCTCTTCGAAGACCCCAATTGCATTAAAGATATATTGTCTGGAGTCGAATCAATAAGGTCTATCATCATGCGTATTCATGGTGAGCAAACTGAGTTTCAAAAGATAAGTGACAAAGTATTCGATAATATCAAAGAGCCTACTAAGGCTTTATCCAATTTTTTAAACGAATTTTCAAATTAAGACTTGACATATTGATAAAAGTGTAGTATTATATAACTTATATCAAATATGGAGAAATATAATGATACTAGTAGATTTAAATCAGGTGATGATAAGTAATATGATGGCTCAAATCGGCAATCATAAAAACATGCCTATTGACGAAAACATGTTGAGGCATATGATTCTCAACACACTAAGAGCCAATCGTAAAAAGTTCAATGCCGACTTTGGCGAACTAGTCATCTGTTGTGATGACAAGAACTATTGGCGCAGAAATAACTTTGCGTATTACAAAGCTAATCGTAGAAAAGCACGTACTGAGTCTGAACTAGACTGGTCTGCAATCTTCAATGCTTTGAACAATATTCGTGATGAGATTAAAGTATACTTCCCTTACCGAGTTATTCAGATTGAAACTGCTGAAGCAGATGACATCATTGGTACAATCGTACATCACGAAGGTACTCTACTGAATACTGGTGAGCCTATTCTAGTCTTGTCTGGTGATAAAGATTATATTCAATTACACAAGTATGCGAATGTAAAACAATACGATCCTACACGCAAGCGTTGGATTACACACTCATCTCCTGAGAAGTATCTTTGTGAGCATATCATTAAAGGTGATACTGGTGATGGTGTGCCTAACATCTTATCTGCTGATAACTGTTTAGTTATTGGTGAACGTCAACGTCCTATTACTAAGAAAAGACTAGAAGGTTGGCAAGACATAAATACTATGACAGAAGATGTTAAAAGAAACTACTTGCGTAATAAGTCTCTTATCGACTTAGAAATGATACCTGATTATATTAAAGATCAGATCATGGACATTTGGTTAAATGAGCCTGCAAAAGATAGATCGCAGTTGTTAAACTATTTCATCAAGAACAAGTTAAAAAATCTTATGGAAGTAATATCGGAGTTTTAAATGTCTACAGAATCTTTGGCTGAAATTATTAATACAGCCCGTGAAATGAAAACCAAGAAAGAGAAGATTGAATTTTTGCAAGCAAAGAACAGCAAGCCTCTGCGCAATATTCTCAAAGTAACCTATGATAAGTCTATGGAGTTGAACATACCAAATTCTGCTCCACCTTATGAGCCATCTATCATGCCTGATTCGCATGGGATGCTGTTTAGAGAAACACGAAAACTTCCCTACTTCGTTAAAGGATTTGATGGTGATAACATTCATCCAATTCGTAGAGAAGCATTGTTTATTCAAATTCTAGAAGCAGTAGATCCTGCAGATGCAAAATTACTATGCGAAGTGATTAAGCAAAAGCCTTTCAAGGGCTTGACACTTGCTTTAGTCAAAGAAGCATTTCCTGGTTTAATTTCGGAGTAGAGTGAGTAATCTAAAATGTCGAAACGCAAGAACTTCCGTGACTGGTGTGAGGAAGACGAATGGGGCGATAAAGAGCCCCGTTTTAAAAAGCAAGATAGCAAACGCTATGACAAAAAAAGAGCCAAGATTCAAAAGGCTCGTAAGCAAAAAGCTAAACAAAAAAATTCATTCTTTTCCTAATTTACCACTTGACAACTGACTAGATCAGTGTTATAGTGTGTGTGAAATAAGAAAGTGAGTTAAATTATGAATAAAGATAAAGTGATATTAGTTGATTGTGATGGTGTTCTCTTAGATTGGGAATACTCATTCGATTACTGGATGAAAAGACATGGGTATGTCAAGACTGGTGTATGTGAATACGACATGTCTATTTGTTACGATATGCCTAAAGATGAGATCAAAAGACTCATCAGGATGTTCAATGAGAGTGCGGCTATTAGAAAGTTGCCACCTCTCAGAGATGCAATGAAGTACGTTAAGAAGTTACACGAAGAGCATGGGTATATCTTCCATGCAATTACTAGCTTGAGTAACGATCAGTATGCACAGCATCTAAGGACTAAGAACCTTAGAGAGTTGTTTGGTGACACTGCTTTTGAGAAGTATGTCTACTTAGATACTGGTGCTGATAAAGATGCAGAGTTGTTACCCTACAAAGACAGTGGGTGCATGTGGGTCGAAGATAAGCCCGAGAATGCAGTAGTTGGTCTTGAGTTAGGACTAGATAGCTATCTAATCAATCATCACCACAATGCAGATTTTCACAATGATGATGTAACAAAAGTTGACAACTGGAAAGAAATATACGAATTAATTGTATAAATATCAACAGTGATAAGACAGTTACGAGGCAGTCCATCACGGATTGCCTTTTTTTTATAGGAGAGCATAAATGCCAATGTATTCGTTTCATGATACTAAGACTGATGAAAAGTATGATATGTTAATGAAAATTGCAGATAGGGAAGCCTATCTCAAAAAGAACCCCCACATCAAACAAATTATTACCGGGGCACCATCAATTGGTGATCCACACCGAATGGGTATCGTTAAGACACCTGATTCATTCAATTCACTACTCAAACACATTAAAAAAGGAAACTCAAAGGGTATCACGGACTCCACAATCAAAACCAGATAATAATAATAAGGATTGATTCAACAATGCCTGCACACGAAAAACGTCTGACTAAAAGACAGAGAAGAGTACTGAGACAACAAGGTATTCTAGACAACGAAAACAAATTATCAACCGTATTCCAAATTGACCGCAACATTAAACCCATGACTGAAAATCAAAGGGTCGCCTTTGAGAGTTGGGGTGAGGGGTACAATCTAATGCTACATGGGATCGCAGGAACAGGTAAAACTTTCCTAGGTCTACACTTCGCAATCAGTGAAGTGATGAAGCAGAATAGCCCACACGAAAAAGTGTTTATCGTAAGATCAACAGTACCAACTAGAGACCAAGGTTTTATGCCTGGTAATCAAAAACAAAAAGAGGCTGTATACGAAGAGCCTTACTATGATATCGCAACCAAGTTATTTAATCGTGGTGATGCTTATCAAATTCTCAAACAAAAACAAATTGTCAACTTTGCATCAACCTCGTATCTACGTGGGTGTACATTCGAAGACTGTATTATCGTTGTAGACGAAGTACAGAATATGAGTGCAGGCGAATTACACACAGTGATGACACGTGTTGGTGAGAACAGCCGAATCATTTTCTGCGGTGATGTTAAGCAAGACGACCTAACATCTGAGCGTAAGAAAGAGATGTCTGGTTTAAGAGATTTTATGAGGATTATAAATAACATGAGAGAATTTGACTTTATAGAGTTTCAGATCGGAGATATTGTTCGAAGTAAACTTGTTAAGTCGTACATTATTAATAGAGATAAGTTAGGTTTGTAATGCAAAATAATTATATTGGTGAAGTTATTGAAGGTGATGATGGGGAAATGATGGTACAACTCCCCATCGAACTTCTAGGCTCAATGGGCTGGGATGAACAAACTCTATTAGAATGGATCATAGAAGAAGAGACAATCTTTTTAAAGGAAACTGAAAATGTCAGAGAAACCAAGACTTAGAGTATTCGAAGATGCAGAAGGTAAACGCTATGTGCGCCAGCTAACTGAAGCTGAGACTACAGCGTATCTTAAAGCAAACGATACAGTTACACTGGTAAGATAAATGCCTTTAGTAGCATTTGCGAATGCACAAAGTAATGTCGCCTGTGCGGATGGAACGCAGAATGGTGTATGCGCAACAAACCCAACCAAGTATACTTGGAGTTCGGCGCTGACATCAACATCTGGAGCTGTCACAGTTTCGAAGACATATGTTGAGACTAAGAGACCAGTAGTTAAGGGTGATGCGATGACTGCACATCCAAATGGCGAACCTTGTGTTGTCGCACCTGTAAACCATACACCTATTTGCAGTTCTTATTCGCCTAAAGTGTTCATCGAAGGATCTCAGATGGCTCGAATTGGTGATAAGTACAATCGAAGTCATAACGGCTTTGATCATGAGATAAGCACAGGAGCATCTAAAGTGTATGCAGAAGGTGGATCGACATCTGAATCAGTTGACACGACTGTTACTCCTAACACATTGACCACTACCACGACTGATAGCGATGGTAATACAGTAGTAGTAGTTACAGAACTGTAAATTAATCCAAATAAACCCAAATAAACCCTTGACAAAGGGGTTGCAACCCGCTATACTATAGTCTGAATTAAAAGGTATTTTACTATGTTTAACCATGTTGCAATGAAAGCGTTGCCTGAACTTGAATGCGAAACTCTACCTACGGGCAGAACGTATATCACACCCGAGGGTAACAAATATCCCTCTATCACAACCGTGCTTGGAAATCTATCTAAAGAAGGTATTCTAGCGTGGCGCAAGCGTGTCGGTGAAGAAGTAGCTAACAAGATTAGCACACAAGCCGCTACACGTGGTACAGCCGTACACACTCTAGCAGAAGACTACATTAACAATAAAGAAGATTGGTCAAAGGGTGCAATGCCCGCCAATATCTTCTCATTCAATCAAATCAAAACTATCTTAGATGAAAGACTTGATAATGTCTGGGCGCAAGAAGTGCCTCTGTACAGCGACAAGTTCAAGATTGCTGGTCGTGTTGACTGTATCGCAGAGTTCGATGGTCAGTTAACTATTATCGACTTCAAGACTTCTCGTAAGCCTAAGAAGAAAGAATGGATTGAGAATTACTTTACACAAGCCGCTTTCTATGCGGCGGCGTTCTATGAGCGCACAGGCGTGTCTATTAAGCAGTTCGCTATCGTTATCGCAGTAGATGATAATGAGCCTCAAGTATTTACAGGCAAGACACATGACTATCTCAACAAGCTACTTGATGCAAGAATTAAGTATGCTGAGGACAAAGGCATCTAGTGAGTGAAAAAACAGTACAAGGGTTAAAGTGGATATCGGGTTCGTTATTCCTTATGGCTGGTCTGTTGTTATCATTGAATATAGACGTATCAAAGATTGGCTTCCTATTATTCTTCGTTGGACATGTTGGTTTGGTTGTAGCATTTATCAAAGCTAATGACACACCCATGATTGTTCAAAATTCGTGCTTCACAGTTATTGATGTGATTGGCATATATCGTTGGTTTATACTATAGAGGTTATTATGTTATTTGATATTATCACCACAGCCTTCTTTCTAGTCATATGTTTGATCATGTGCAAGGCTATCTGGATCTCAACACTTATGCTTGATGAGAGAAAGAAGAACTACAGAGCAGGCACACACGATTACTATGGTAATAAAATTGAGGAAAACAATGATGAGTGAATTCGACTACCTTCAAGAAGTGACTGTTTGGGATGAGACATCGTATAGCGTGAGCAATCACACATATATCCTGAACAAAGCTGGTCAACTAGCGGGCTATATCAAGTCTGGAACTAGTGCTGAAATATGGTTCAAATCGCCTATGAAGCAGTTCTCAAAGTCAAGACGCAAATTTAAAAGGGTAAATAAACCAAATTAATTCAAAATAACCCTTGACAATCCTCTGAGATGTGGTATAATACACTAGTAATTGAGAGGAATATACATGAAAATGACTGTCTATGATACCCTACGTTTCGCAACTATTGCGCACAAAGGGCAATATCGTAAATATACTGGCGAAGAGTACATCACTCATCCAATCGCTGTAGCTGATCTTGTTGAAGAGTACATGGATTCTAAGGGTACTTTCAGCGAAGAAGAGATACAAACTGCGATTCAGATCGCCTTACTCCACGACACTGTAGAAGATACTGAGACTACCATTGAGACGATACAAGAACTCTTTGGTTTTAAAGTTGCTCAAGGTGTATGGTTTTTAACCAAAACTCCCGCTTTCGTTGGTAATCGTGCAGAGCGTAAGCATTTGTGTGAGACCCGTTTGGCTCAAGCGCCTGATATAATAAAGATTATCAAGACTTGTGATATGTTTCACAACAGCCTGAGCATCGAAGAGCATGACCCTAACTTCTGGACAGTATTCAAAGCAGAAACAGCAAGCTTGATGGTCGCTATGGGTACTGTTGAGACTATGGATCTTTGGGAAAATATGGAAAAAAACCAAATTAACCCTTGACATTATCTGTAGATAGTGTATTATTATAATGTAATCAAAGAGAGAGTAAATCATATGTGGACTGCAAAACCTAATCTGAACAACAATATCGGCATCAAAGAGTTTGAAGATGTCAAAGCCGCTGTAGCGTACCTTGAAGAGTACACTGGAATTGAGATGGCTTACGAGCGTAATCGTAAGACTAAAGAGATCACCTATGATTGGGAATTGATCGAAAAGCTTTGGAAAACGTCATAATCGATATGGAGAATGTAATGAAAAATGTGAGTGAAAAAATGCAGGCAATCAATGCCGCACAAAACGCCTTTGCTACAATTGAAAGTATTCGCCCTGGTGCGATACCTCAAGAGACTAAGGTCTTACTAGCTGAGTTGAAAGTCGATCTGATGGACATCCAAGATGCCCAAGAAGAAATGGCTATTGGAGGTACAAACTTATGAAGATCAAAGGTGCAATAGGTGTTCTGAACCGTAGAGCAACAGAGTTCTACGGCAAGACTTTCGATTGGCTTATCAATGCTATGGACAATGGCTTTGATGAGAACTTAACTGTGACTGAAGCGTACAACGTG
>Ga0098051_1000153_pt1 | contig 26113 bp, 49 predicted proteins | sample 14BtaG_FD_77069 | JGI IMG/M metagenome (GOLD analysis project Ga0098051, IMG submission 77069) | Marine viral communities from the Subarctic Pacific Ocean - 14B_ETSP_OMZ_AT15311_CsCl metaG | ecosystem: Environmental > Aquatic > Marine > Oceanic | place: Pacific Ocean | collected 2015-01-18 | reverse complement strand
TGCTCTTGGTCTGCCAAGCCGATGTCACCTAGGCCCTCTGTGATAAGGCTGCGGATTGATTCTGCAATAACAAAACGACGCCACTTTGCGTCACTGAGGTTCCGAGTCATAATGAAAATCTCCTATACAGTATAAATAGTTTGCTCTATGAGGATCTGCCCCAATCGTCTTCCAATCTTACAACATCTTCTAGTTCTGGCGTAGAGACCTCTGCAAGCCGGACGTCTCCGTTGTCCGCACAGAAGCGATGTGTCATCAAAGGCTCGATATGAAAAGACTGTCCGGGCTCTAGGTGGATTACTCCAGCGCCTGCAGGGCCTACCTCAAGTCGAAGTGTTCCCTCAAGAACAATAATGGTCTCTTCCTTGCGCTCGTGGTATTGACGAGAAAGGCGGCAACCATCTTTAATGAATAGGATCTTTCCTACATAGTCTTTAGTATGTGCCCACAGGACTTCGTGTCCCCAAGGCTTGTTAGTAATTCTCTGTTCCATCACGCAACTCCCATTCTTACTGACATCAAGAATAGCAGAACATCCTCTGGATTGTCAAATGATTCTGCAATAATTTCAAAAAGTTCATCTAGTTCTCTGTCCTTCATAGTCAAGAAGGTTTCGAACATTAGTTCCTCGTCCATATCACCCTCGCAACAACCGCAGGCGCAACCGGAGCTCTACAGCTGCAACGTCGCCAACAACTACGTGCTGGGTGCGGCCATCGGCAAGAATGATTCTACTGAACTTCTGTGCTGGGTTTAGTCCTTCTGGAAGGCGGCCTTCTTGAAGTTGTGTCTCGGTGTGTGTACAAGGAACAACTGCTGCAACATAGTTGGGGTTGATTAGGACTTCACGAAGTGACTTCTCTTCACGGTCATATCCGCCTTCACAAACCTCTACAAACTTAGCCATATTACGATCAAACATTTTATCTCCTATGCGTTCTGCTTATAAATATTCTGCTCAGATACCCACCAGTATTGGCCACCTGTCTCTCCAAGCCAGATCTCTGATTGTTCTGGTAAGAAGTGTTCGTTATTTCTTCGCTTGAAGATACCGACAGTTGGCTTGTCTAGCTGGATCTCCTTGGTAATAAATACACCAGAGTCGTCATACTGACGTAGAGGCGTATTTGAAGGAATGTAAACTAGATCACCCTTCTCCATCTGGCACCCCCCGATTCTCCTTGTGCTCTACGTAGCCGGTCAAAATGCCGGCAACATCTTCACAAAGGGCATCGAGGTCGAACAAAGTTGCACGAAGATTATGTAGATGTTGAAGAGCTTCGGCTGGATGCTCTGCTTCAAGAGAAGTTCCGATAAGACTCTGCAACTCTTGAATGCTTTCTTCGCCTGTAGCCCAGCGTGAATCACAGATGTTCAAGATCTCTGTGAATAGGTTGTCCTCGTCTACAGAGAACTTAATTTCGAAACGACTCACTTGACCTCCATAATGGCGTGGCCAGTTGTGATAAGAGTTCCTGCTGCTGATGCTGCGTTCTGTAGGGCGCAACGTGTAACCTTGACAGGATCAACAACACCAAGCTCTAGAAGGTCTCCCGGTTCTGCTGTAGCGAAGTTCCAACCCCAGCCGTTCTCTACTAGAAGATCTTGCACTGTCTTCAAAACAATATCTGGTGAAGTGCCAGCGTTGTTTGCCATCTGGCGAATTGGAGCAGCACAAGCCTTGAGTACGGCGCTGTAGCCCAGAGCTTGGTCCTGTGGGAGCTCACGGGCCTCTAGGAGGTTAGTTGCACGAAGAAGAGGGGTACCACCACCCGGAACAATGCCCTCGTCCATAGCGGCCTTTACGGCCTCTACAGCGTCTTCAATGCGATGCTTCTTTTCAATCATTTCTACTTCTGTAGGCGCGCCTACCTTAATTACTGAAACGCCAGATGCAAGTCGTGTGATACGCTCCTGAATTGTTTCACATTCCTTAAGGTTATCAGTCTGCTCAAGCTCAACCTTGAGTGAGTCAATGCGACGCTCGGTTAGAGCCCAGTCGCCGTGGCCACCGATGAAAGTAGTTCCGTTCTTTAGAATCTCTACCTTGTCAGCCTGACCGAGGTCAACAAGCTGGAACTTGTCTAGGCCCTCTTGGTTGGCCTTAGAAAAGAACTTCGCGCCTGTTGCGACACAAAGGTCCTGCATAATACTGCGGCGCTCGTGGCCATAGCGTGGAGCCTTGACAGCCGCAACCTTCATAGAACCACGCATTGTGTTCATAATAAGTGCTGCGAGTGCTTGTCCTTCTAGCTCAGACGCAACAATAACCAAAGGTCGGCCCTCGCGTGCTACTGGCTCTAGGACTGGAAGGATCTGCTGTACCTCGGTGATCTTATCGTCGATTACAAGAATAAATGGCTTCTCATAAACAACAGCGCCTCGACGCTCATCGTTGATAAATGCTGATGCTGCATAGCCAGAATCGAATCGGAAGCCCTCGATAAGGTCAAGGGTAGTGTCGACTGAGCGAGCCTCTTCAATAATAAGGCTGCCGTCCTTACCGGCTGCTAGGACTGCCTTTGCAACAAGGCGACCGATAGTGCGATCATTGTTAGCTGAAATGCTTGCAATGTGCTCAATGCTCTCTTCTGAGGAGATTGGCTCTGCAATGTCTTTGAGTGCTGCCACAATATCAGTGACTGCAACTTCAATACCGCGCTTGATCTCGATTGGGCTCGCGCCTGCAGTGATGTGCCGGAAAGCCTCGACAAGGATTGCACGGGAAAGAACGGTAGCAGTTGTGGTGCCATCGCCAGCCTCTGAGTTAGACTTGCGGCTAGCTTGCTTGATTACGTGTACTGCTGCGTTCTCGAAAGGATCGATCAAGTGAACGTGCTCACTTACTGTAACGCCGTCCTTGGTAATAATAGGATCTTTCCCGTCACGGTGAATAATAACATTGCGACCACGAGGCCCAAGTGTAGATGCTACGTAGTCTGCCAAATGATTGACGCCAGAAACGATCTTGGCCTGTAGTTCATCGTCGTGTGCGTATACCATCTTGTTAGTCATTTCAACTCCTTGAAGTTATTGTTGTTTTTAGACTTGGAGGTTAAAAAAGAAAAACCTCTCGGGAGATAATCTCCAGAGAGGTCTTCGATGGCCTCCCTTACATTATTCATTATAATGCAAGAGAGTCAAGGAGTCAATATTTTATTTTTCTTCCATCTGTTTAACAGCGTTCTCTGTTGCCGCTGATAGACGCTTTGCGTCATTGACGGCATCCATAGCATACTGCTTACGGTCTGTCTCATTACCTTCACCAGCACCTAGGACGTAACGGCTAAGGTCATCAGTGAACTGCTTTAGCTCCTGATAGACTGGGCCGATAGTTCTTGAAAGTGAATCAGCATAGCTAGACCAAGCTGCCTTCATATAGCTGTCGCCAATCATAAGTGTACCTACAGAGCGTGCGCCTGCAATGTTGTCCGCCTGCTGTCTGGTGAACTCAAACTGCTGCTGCTCGGTGAATCCGGGCAAAGTAGAAAGATGTTCTAGAGCAGCCTGCTTGTCGCCAGAGTCCATAAGACGTGCATACTTTTCAACATTACCGTAAGAACCGAAAAGCTTCTCGGCCTTGGTGCCCTCAAACTTAGTATCTGCATATGCGATACCGTATGGAGCGTACTGTTGTAGCACCTCTGGGTCTGCTTCTAGGATCGCTGTAATAGCCTCGTCCATAGCTGCGCCTGAGATACGCTTCTCCTCAATCGCTGGGGAGTAGTCGAGGCGCTTAATTGAAAGACCAAGCTCGCGAGGAACCTTGTCAAATGCGATAGTCTTAATTGGTTTGCCAGCGTCAACCAATTGCTTAAGTGCGCTCTGGAAGTCGGTTGCCTTCTCGATGTCGCGAATTAGCTTGCCCTTCTCAGTACCAGCAGTAACCTGCTTAAGCACGGGGGTAACAAATACGTCGACAAAGTTCTCCAATGTGATTTCGAACTCTAGGAACTCTAGGCCCTGATCCTTATTGATACGACGAGCATCAAGATATACAATGTGGTCGACAGCCTTAAAGTGGTTAACCATATTCTGGAAGGATCCCTTGACACCAGTAGTTGGCCCAAGAAGCTTCAAAGAATAGTGCTTGTCGCCCAAGATAACATCTGTAATAGGCTTGCCTGATGCGTCCATTCCTTCAATGTCTTCCGGGGTGTAAATCTGGATTGACTTGCCGCCAAAGAGACCTGCCAAGAAGCCCTCGAAGATAAACCCACCTGCTGACTCTGTGAAGTCACGGAGAATAGAAGAAAGGATCTCGCAGATAACCATAGTAGAAATAATCTGGGAGATATTCCCACTTGCAACACCTTCAGTAAGAATTGCATTTAGTGATTCAATCTTCTGCTCAAAGGTTCCACCGGGAATGTTCTTTGAGTAGTTCTCAATAATTGCACGGTCTTCGGTTCCCATCTTGCCCCAAGCCTCAGAGATGCGAAGCTTTGGAAGAGGGATAGAAAAGTCCTCATCATTGAAAGGAGACTCGCCACCGGGCACATTGTCTGCTCTTTCTAGGAGAACGTTATCAATAATACGACCTAGGGTCTCGATCAAATTGTTACGGCTTGCATTGAACTTCTGGTCAATGGCCTTGCCCCAATCAAAATCACTCATAGTAAATCACCTCAATATAAATAGTCTCACAGAATGTGATCTGCAATCCCGTACTCAATAGCCTTTTCAGCTGAGATATAAATGTTCTGGTTCTTGGCTAAGATTCTCTTGATCTGCTTTACGTTAAGATTGGAGAACTCTGCCAACTTCTCAATGTACATCTCCTGAATCTTCTTCACTTCGTTGAATTCATTCTGGAGTGTGGCTAGGGATCCCTGCTGTCCAGAGAGAACGTTGTGAACCATAACACGGGAAGACCGACCAATGAATCGGCGCCCCGGCGTTCCGGCTGCTAACAGGAGAACGCCAGCAGACATAATCTTTCCTAGACCAACAGTCTTGATAGGAAAGACTTCTTGAGCATACTTCATAGTATCAACAATTGCAAACATCTCATAAGCAGAGCCACCCTCAGAGTTGATAAAGAATTCCAACTCCAATTCCTTTTCCGACTTCGCTGCGATACCTCGATTGATAATCAAAGAAGAAAGCACGCCAGTGGTGCTATCATCGTTAATTTCGCCAAGAAGAAGGATAGGGGTTAGCTCCTCTTCTTCTGGCTGCAGAAGCTTTGCTAGCTCCTCTGGTGTAGTCTCAACTGTTACTGTCTCTTCGTCCATAGTCAGCTCCCTAGTCCCAATAAAAAAGGCACTGTGCTATAATAATAACACAGTGCCTTCTAGAGTGCAATGTTTTAAAAATCAGTCGTTGTTAAGAATACGATTGACGATGTTCTCTGCAATCTGCTCAACGGATGCTCTCTTGGCCTTGGCGTCGTTGATGCGGGCCATTACGCTCTCGGCGATGCGGGTGACGGTCTCGTCGAGCTCGACCTCTGCGGCCTCGTCCTCGTCTTCGTCAGCAGCCTCTTCGGCGTCATCAGCAGCAGCTTCAGCTTCAGCCTCGTCTGCCATCTCGTCAGCGAGATCTTCGATAGCCTCTTCGGCATCTTCGGCAGCGTCCTCATCAGCCATATCGTCAGCGTCGTCTGCGCGCTCCATTGAGAGCTTAACACCAGTGGCCTTCTCGATAACGTCGATTAGCTCACCAACAAAGTCAGCAACCTCGTCCTCGCTATCCATAACGCCAGCGTCGGCAGCGTCAGCAGCCTCTACGTCAGCATCGAGATCCATATCGTCCATAGCTGGCATATCGCCATCAGCCATATCCATCTCGGCCATCGCGGCACCCATCTCTTCTTCAGCTACTACTTCCTCTTCGGACATATCGTAGCCTTCGCTGATGAAGGTGTCTGCTAGGGAGCTGATATTAGCGTACTTCATAAACTTACGAATCTGTGATTCATTCAAAAGATTCTTCTTAGACATTGCGAATTTCTCCTAAACCTTCTCGGTTTTCATAATAAATAGTTCTTTTTAGTGTATAATGACTTTTTTTATTCTTGATCAGCAATAAGGTCGAAAATGTTATCGATCTCGGTATCTGAAAGGCCCAAGTTCTTCATTTTCTCTTCAGCCGATTCTCTCTTCATTCTAGACTGTCTTACCCAAGCCCTAGGTACATCTACCTCTTTCTTGAGCATCTTTTCGATAAACGGCATCAAGTCTTTGTCACGCCTGATGTAGGCGTGGATGATAGTCCTCATAAAGTTGGCTTGAGTAAAGCCATCAGTCTTTAAAGCAATACGAAAGTCAGCGTATTTCTTGTCCGACTCATAGAAGACCACTTTCTTGCTTGAAGTACCAATCTTCGACATTAATCCCGTACACCCTTTGCAAGGCTGGAAATGTGAGTATTACTCTCTCTACAGCCTGCGCTAGTTTGCATAATAAATAGTGCAGTATTCTGGAACTGCTCAATGCTACGGGCTCCGCTGTAAGATAGCCCAGAACGTAGTCTATCCTGAATATCTGCAATGACCGCTTCTAGCTCGCCCTTGTATGGGATATGGCTTGCAACTCCCTCTTTGGAAGCAACTTTGCCGCGCCAAGCTGTCTGTGCTCGGCGTGAAGCCATACCTCGATACTCCATACACTTTTCGCCATTATCGTGCTCAATAATGTCGCCGGGGCTGCAGTCGGTACCTGCCAACATTGAACCAAGCATTACTAGGTCTGCGCCTGCGCCTAGAGCCTTTACAATGTCGCCAGCTGTACGGATACCACCATCTGCAATCAAAAGTGCGTCACGGTCTGACTTTGCACAATCAATTACGCTCTGCAATGTTGGGCAGCCGTGGCCTGTCTGAATCCTTGTGGAGCAGATAGAGCCACCGCCAATACCAACGCGAACAGAGTGTGCCCCTGCGTCTGCCAAGAAGTTAAACCCTTCTAGAGTTGCTACATTCCCTGCCATAATATGAATCTGGTCGCCCCAGTTCTTTGATAGGAAAGATACCATCTCGGCAGCCGCAATATGATGGCCGTGTGCGACATCAACACAAATGATTTCCGCGAGGCCATCTTCAATAAGGAACCTTGCACGCTCACGATCCTGTGAGCCAGTTCCCACTGCAAAGCCTGCAATGATGCCCTGCTCTGCACATTTTAGAGAGATATTCTTCTGCTCTATCTCTGAGAGGTAACGATGAACGATACCAAAGCCGCCAGACTCAAACATCTGCTTGGCTGTCTCGAACTCGGTAACTGTGTCCATAGGGCTAGAGACCACTGGTAGCCTAAAGATGTGGCCCTCAATGTTCTCTAGCTCGTATGCCATAGAGACCTCTGAGCGAGAAACAATATCTGAATGTTGTGGGAGCAAGAGCACATCGTCAAATGATAGTGCTGGCTCCTTACTGAAAAAGTTCATTTATCGGCCCTGCCCTCGGTAACGCTTACGGTAGCCCTTCGGCACTGTGCCGTTAGATGCCTTCGCCTTGTAACGAGTTCCACGACCACGACCGATTGAGGTCTTCTTGCACTGCTTCTTAGGCTTCCAAGCCGATGTGCTGTTTCTCTTACTCATCCGATACTCCTTCGCAAAAAGCTGATTTCATTTTTAAGGTAAGTATTCTCTTCTCTGAGAATGTATTTTTCCATTTCTCCGCTATCGATAGCTGCCCTGAGATCGGTGCAGCCGCCAATAAACTGATCGCCAAAATAAATTAGTGGCACTGTATTGACACCTGTCTCTTGCTTTAGACGCTCACGGAGAAGCTTATCATCAGTGACGTCTTCCGACATTACTCCCATCTGGAGCTCTTCTACAATGATGCGGCGTGCCTCAATACAGAATGGACAAGTAGGCTTGATGTACATTTTAAATCTTGGCTGAAAACTCATTCTTCACCTTCCATTCTTGCTTCAATACGTTCCTTCATCTCTGCTACAATGCTGTTGGCTCGGTCCCAGCAGTCTGGGCAGTAGAGGCGAACCTCTTCTGTGCTCTGGTGTACAACCACCGACCAAGACATAACCATATCGCGATCCTTCTTGTCGAAGGACTTGTCACAAGCTAGGCACTGATCTGGCAGCTTACCAAACAAAGCCATATGCGAATCAAGTTCGGAAGAACCCTTGTCCTTCTTCAATGCTCTGCGCTGCTTACGATTCATTGTCCTGTGCTCCCTAGAGCGCCATCGCCACGATCAGAGATAGCAATTGGGTACCAGTAAGGGTCGCTAACAGAAGTCTCCACAAAACGCACTGGCAAGACAGGAATTACAACGCCCTGTGCGATCTTGTCGCCGGGGTTGATGGTCTGACTCATCTTACTGAAGTTGTGGAGGTTTACGAACACCTCGCCATCATAGCCTGCGTCGACAACGCAAGCGCCCACAAAGAGGGAGCGCTTGGCTGCATTGCCAGAACGGTTCATAATCTGCATCATAAAACCGTGCGGGATTCCAAACTTAAGACCAGTTGCGAGAATAGCGGACTCGCCGGAGCGAAGAACAGCTGGTGCCCCGTCCTTTGGGTTGAACTTAAGATCCAGACCCGCATCAGATGGATTAGCGCGGGTTGGCTTGTGTTGGCAGTGTGGTAGCGCTACATACTCAAGCATCATCGGAGCCCCCTCGCACACTTGTGAGTGCTGCGTAGGCTTCAACGAGTTCATCGATACTCTCATTCTTTTTGAGCATACGGTAAGCGCGAGTGATGTGAGAAATATCTTCCTTGGTCAACCAGCCGTTGCTGGTGAAATCGGAGCGAAGCTCGCGCTTGGCCTCCTTGTAAGGTTCCATCTCATCCTCAATGGACTTCAGGATTCGAATGTACTCAATCATCTTTGCGCGTGTTTCATCATTGTGGGACATAAGTCACTCCTTTTCTTTCTAAAGTTATTATACCAAATTAATTTCTTTCAGTCAACTATTATCCGAACAACATTCCGCGCATTGCATATGCGGCTTTCTCTTTGTGCTTAGCTTCAAGCATCACATCCACGTCAATGTCAAATGTTTCAACTGGCTCCCAGTAGGAGTCGGAGTGTGCTTGTGGTTTGATCTTCGGATCATTGTGTTCGATGGCACGAGACTGAGAGTAGTGGATTACTGGGCGGACATCGCCCCAAGTGGATGCTGCCATCTGCATAGCATCTTCCTGTGAGAGACCACCCGTGCAGAACTTGTGGTGGTGAACGTCGTGAACGATAGGGATACCGATACGTTCGTAGATCATCTCGTAGAGCTCTCTGGTAGAGTAAAGGCTAGCCTTGTCGTCATTCTCTACAGTGAGTCGCGACTTGACAGAATCAGAAAGGCGCTCGAAGTTTCTGCAGAAGTTGTCGCAGGCCATCTGCTTGTCACCATAGGTAGCGCCGACGTGAATGTTGATCTTTGCAAATGGCGAGCGGGGAAGGCCCATCTGGTCAAACATCCAGCCGTGTGCCTCTAGATCTCGGACTGTGTTGTTGATGATACGCTCGTCAGCGCTGGTCAACTTGTTGAATGGGCCGGGGTGCGTGGTCAGGCGATGGCCGTGCTGCTTGGCATAGTTGCCGCAGATTTGAAGCCACTCGACGATTCGGTCGTGCATAGGCATCTCTTCCCAGTCGTACTGAGAATGCCAAGGAAAAAGATTCGAGGACAAGCGGAAGAACTTGAAATTGTTGGCCTCGTTCCACTGAAGGATCTTGTAGAGATCTTGAACGTTGTGGTATGCCAAATCAGAAGCGTAAGCTACGCCCTTCTTGTCAAAAGTACGACGCACCATAGCACGATTGGTCGTGACACGGTGCTTCTTTGGTCGCTCGTTGAGTTCGAGATTAATACACGCATAGCCGATGTTTTCTACAGAGAGCATTTTCTTTCCTCCTTACTTTCTTAGTATACCACAGGAGGAGAGTTTTAAATGTCAAGTAGATGTCAAGGTACTCTGGATCCGTTGTTCGGCACGATCATACCACTCTTTGTCTAGCTCGATACCGATAAACTTCCTGTTTGTGTTAAGCGCTGCCACACCAGTTGTACCATACCCCATCGCATTGTCAAGCACAACATCGCCTTCGTTGGTATACGTCTTGATCATATACTCCATAAGCGATAGCGGCTTCTGCGTTGGGTGCTGCGAGTCGCCCTCTGACTCAGCAGTCTTGAAGTATTGCACTGTTCTTGGGTAGCGAAGGCCGGTGTCGTTCTTGACGAGGACGCTGGTCTGTGCTCCGTACACATCTGTCTCGCGCAACGCTTGGCCCTTATTGTATGGAGTGCCCTGCCACATCTGTGGGTTGTATGTTGGGAGCTTGCGATAGAAAACACAAATGTCTTCGTGAGCCTTAAGTGGCATACGCTTAGAGTTTAGGTAACCGGTAGCCTTAGACTTCTCCCACACCCAATTGTATCGAAAGTTCTTAATGTTAGAGCTTACGAGGACGCTTGTGAAAGGCTGGGCGGCTGTGAATACCATAGCGCCATTATGTTTTACAATGCGGTTGTAGTGTGGCCAGAGCTTGTCTAGAGGGATAACCTGATCCCAACGGCATCGTGTGGTGCCATATGGGAGGTCAACGAGAAGCATATCTACTGAATCTGTCTCGATGCTTTCCATAATCTCTAGGCAATCGCCCAAATGCAAGCTGTATCCCTTATCCATTTCAGTCCTCTCCAAACTCTGATAGCAAATACTCTCTCGTGTCTCGCGCTTCGGCACCAAAGCTCGCCCACTTGGTGATCTCATCAAGGATTTCGCTGTGGTCTGCAATGGCAACTGCATTGTTGAGATAAAGCTCAATGGTTGCTTGTGCCTTTGCTTCTTTTGCTTCTAGCTCCATAATTACTGCTTTCAATGTGTTCTTCATTTCTTCTTCCTATTGTCAATAATCATTCCAACTGCGAGCCCAATGCGGTTTTCAAGATACCATTCTCCGGGCAAGCCTTCTGCAATCTTTACATACTCAAGATTCTTCTCGGCATAATCAAAAACGGTTTTCTTTGTCTTGGACCTTTTTAGTTTCTTGCCCTTGATGTAATGGCCGTTCCATTCCCAAAGTTCCCACATTATTTGTCTTCCTTGCAAGTACATTCTTGATCTGGGTAGCCCGCATCGCAATGAGCGCAGGTATACCATTTTGTAGTGTCTTCGTTCACTTTTTGAATGTTTCTCCATTCAATTTCCAGCCTTGTTGGTGCAGTCATTTGTTGAGCCGCGACCATCTCATCAGCAGTTGGAACTCTATGGACCCTTGCCGCTCTTCCCCTTCCTACTTCCTTGTGAGGACGGTCGTGAAGAATATCCAGTTCTTGATGGGTTCCAAGATCAACAGCCGCTTTGAGACAAGCAACCCTTGAAGGCAAACCTCCCCAATCTTCTCCTTCGATAATATCGTCAGAGCAGCCAATCGCCTTGTAGGTTTGGCGAATAATAGACTTTAGAGCACCAAGTTGTTCTTTCAACTCCTCGATGGTTTTGCCTCTTCCGCGAAAAGTGTCTTTGTTGTTTTCTAGTCTAATATCCATTACTCTTCCCAACCTGCTGTAGTTGCTGCTACGTCTTTATCGCCTTTCATAGACTCTTCGTAATCTTCAATGCCGTCGTTGTAACCTTTCTCGAAGGCAACAATATCAAGTGCTTCTGATGCTGGTCTGCGAACATCAGCAATCCACTTGGTGAAAAGAATATTGATTGGAATATTATGGTATTCTGTGTTTAGTCCTCTGTGGTAACCGGCATTGTAGGAGTTGATCTGCCACCACTCAACCACATCATCCACCTTCCCAATACAGATTTCGTTACAAGGGTTATTCATTTTTCCTCCCCATAATTCTCAATCATAATATCGCAAACTTCTTCAAGGCGAAAGAGAAGTTCTGATGTATCGTTTTCTCTTCCAAAGTTTTCGATCATATTGTCTCTTACATCACGGAAAGCATTTCCAAGACGAAAGAACATTCTGCTCATATTCTTGTTAAAATCTTCGTTAGTCATTTATTTCCTCACGGCTTACAATAAACTTTGTCAAACCATATGTCACATTTTACGCAACCGGGTCTGGGGTAAAAGCCATCTTGCTTGCTCCAATATATCTCACTATAACACTTTGGACAACTATTTGGATAGGTGTTGGCGGTAAATAATCTACCGTCTATAATCACAGCGTCATCCGAAAGGACAATAATACTTTCTTTCATCCTGCTAACTCCAAAGCAGCAGCAAGTGCCTCACCTTCTGAGAGGTAATGCTTTTGGCTCATCATAAAGAACTTTGTATCTTGGTGCATTCCGCCAACGATGCGAAACCTGTAACCTGACTCTGCGGTGTAAGAACCCGTCACACACGCAATGCCGTCGTCTTTCCAAGCGTTGCGAACCAAAGCAAGAACGCATCCAAGGGTTGCGGGGTCTTCAAGGTCTGGTAGTCCAAACTCGGTTTCGTTCCATTCCCAACTTCCCCTATCAAAACCGGCCCACATATGAACACCTTCTGGTGCATTTGCCCTTTGACCAAGATAGAAGTTTCCACCCAAGTCTCGCATACCCGGAAGCCACCGGAAATAACGACATTCAACAAGCCTCTTTGCTGTTCCAATCATTTGCTATGCTCCTCACAGGCTTCAACACCTCGCTCTCTTTTTAGCCAAGAACAAGAAGGACAAGTAGAATAAGGGGGTGTTTCGTGAACCTGCAACTGATGTTGGAGATGTGAAATAAGATTCTTGATTGCCTTTCGATCTTCCTTATCTTTCAGATCAAACCACATCGTAATAAGTTCCGCTTCTGGATAATCTTGATTCCAAGCCTCAAACTCTACGCCTGTGGTATTTATATCAAGGTAAAGAGACTTGCAGCCGTCTGTTTTGATTTCGATGCTAGAACTCATTTGATCTTCCCTCTGATAATCTCTGCGATGCGATGCCTTTCGTTATCAGTGTGATTGCTGTAAATGGGCTTTGCACCATCTGGAAGTGGTTCAACTGGAAACAGTTTTCTTCCCAACTCTTGGTAGTTCACAAAATGGCTTACTGGTCGAGTGAGAAGATAGAAACCCCAGACTTCTCGCATTCTCTTGAGAGCCTTCTTCTTACGAAGACGCTTCTTTCCCCTTTCACGACTCATATAGTTTGCGAGTTCTCGATTGCGAAACTCCTTCCAAGTCTTGGGATAGAGAGGAGGTTTAGCAACCTCGGCAAAACGCCTTTGGTTTTCCAGCAGTTGTTGAAGAATCTCTGATTGAACAATAGAACTAACTGTTTTCATTTGCTAACATCCTCTACAAGACTATCCCAAGTTTCTTGTCTAATGTCATTATAGTCCATTCCGAGAACCAAGTCAATCTTTTCTTTCACCATTTGCAGGTTCTTGACAATATTCGTACAATCTTCTTCTGCCCAACCTGCGGGTCGCATTTCTTCGTCGTTTATTGCTGCTTTCCAGTATTCTTCTGCCTGTATGATAGCTGCTCGGCAGATTCCAAAGTCGCCTTTATGAAACATTACTTTTGCGATCTTATCCATTTCTCACTCTCCAACCAACTTTGTAATGTCATCGCAGAATTCCAAGATCATTTCTGCTCCCCTATCGTCTTCTGCGAGGTCGGCAAACTCTATCGCTGCTCTTGTGTCGTCTTCCAGCTTGTTTATGCGAGAAAGAACACCTTCGTAAAGTGAGCGAAGTTCGTACAGTTCTTTTTTGTATCGGTCGCAGAGAGTTCTTTCATAGTCTCTTTCTCTTACGGCAACTTTGTGAAATGCTTTGGCTGTTTCGAGACGCTGCGACAAGTTATCGAGCATTTCTTTAGGACGCCAACGAATACCTTTCTTATCTACAAACTCATCGCTCATTTTCTTCTCTCCCAAAAAGGTGTTAGGCAACCAACCCACCTAACTGACTGTTTCCAGTCCCACCCGCTACAAGAGGGGTAACTTCATTATGCAATAGAGTGGTGGGGCTAAACCCACAGGTGTTCAAGTATTCCTTTGTTAGACTCTTATTCCTTGAACCGGGTCGTATATCGTCTCAGTAGAACCCTGCGTAATACCGCCTCACTCTATGTTCATAGTATAGCGTATTTAGGTCTCTGTGTCAACCTTTTTTTCGTTCACGAGAAGATTCATATGATACAACTTCTCAAAGTGGCTTTGCTTCTTTTTTGGTGTGGATTCAACAATCACAGGGTTCTCAACCTCTTCACAGGCATTTGTGTATTGGTCGAAGACCTCTGGTGGAAGAGCGCCCCAATCCACTTCGTATGGGTCGTAATGAAGATGGAACAATCTCTTCTTTGTCTCAGTCTTGTCGGCGCTCATCACCCCTCCTCGTTTGGCTCAGCCATAGTATACCACCCACCAATCCGTCCGTCAAGTCTTGAAAGCAGATTTACAGAAGCATAACCATAGCAACCATCCTCTCTCTTTGGAATGCTCGCATTTCCCTCTTCGTAATCAATGATAATGTCGTCAAGCATTTTGATCTCCTCTGCCGCTCTGCGACAAAGAGATTCAAGACGAAGAATCTCAAGAAAATAAACTTGTTCATCCAAGCGTCCGTATTTGGTGAGCATACGCTTCATAACAGCAGTTGCAGCAGATTCAGGGAAATACTTTTTTGCATTTTGGATAACTTCATCGTCAGACATTTGAGCGATTTCCTTTGCGATTTGCTCTTCCCTGCTCATTTCATAACCTCCACATAGGCAGTAGGCTCCTTTGAAATCATATCGGTCTGAATCCACCAAACAGTCAGACGGTCTTGAAAATAATCGTTGTGGCGATAGAAGTCTTTTTCAATGTCTATAAGAATACCAACACTGTGTTTTTTCTTTTTGAAGTTTTCGTCCCACTTACTTTTTGGTCTTACAAGATCACCGACTTTCATTTTTCGCTCTCCAAAACATAAAACTCGCTATTACAGCAGTGCTCTCTCATCTCAACTTCGTCGCCTTCTTTATAGCCTTTGCTGTGCCAATAGGTGTCGTAACCCTCATTTGGGCCAATAACATAAGTTCCTCGGTAGATTGCTGACCCGCGTGAAATGCCGTCTTCATCAAATAGAGTTCCAATTGGAAACATTTCTTCTTCGTAGAATGCTTCGGTTCCTTCCTTGAACCAAGTGTCGGGTTTAGCAAAGTATCTTTTCATTCTTCGCTCTCCAAAACAAGCCTATGCCGAAAGTGCCAACTAATGCCGTCATCCCACAAGACTTCAATACATCGTGTTAGGACATTTGGTTCTGGTTCTTCCTCAATGCTTTTGATTACGCCTACATCTGCTCGTGAAGCACGGTAATGATCTGTAAGAGAGCCGTGGAAATGCGAAAGACGAACCCTATCACCGACCTTCATTCTTCGCTCTCCATTCTAACACAAATCCTTTCAGATTCACGGATTGATCTTTGAGCGTCCTGATCATCCATTCCAAATCTGGGCTCATAGCCCATCCGAACCCAAGTTGCGCTATCTTGCCTGCCATCTGTATGTGTGACTTCAACAGTGTAAGATTCTGTGAGTGTATCATAAGAACACACAGCAGTAAAGTCACCATTAGTTTCTTTCCACTCAATCATTCTTCGCTCTCCAGAAGTTCAACATATCCAAGATGAGTCCATTCACCTACCCCATTTGCCCAGCTTACGCAGACTTGTTTACGATACTCTAGGGGATCCTCTCTTAGGTGCTCACCGAAAGCTTCTGCTACAACCCCAAGAGTGCCTTCGGGCACTCCACTTGGGAATTCATACCCGATCTTCACAACCTTATCGCCGACTTTCATTCTTCGCTCTCCAGAGGCACCATACCGCAATTGCGCATAGCAGCAATGGTGTATGGGAAGTTGGCGCGCTCTTCGACCAAGCGCAGCATTTCAGCAGCAATCTCGCGGATCTCTACCTGTGCGTGCTCGTCGTTGCGAAGCTTCTGGAAGTGAGCGAAGGAACGCCAGTTGAACATAATGTCGCAAGTGATCTGGATTCCGTAAGGAAGGTAGAGGCGAGCGCTTTCCTTGGCGCGCTTACGAGGGTAGCCTTGCTCCTCAAGGCGCTCAATACAGCCGTGGTAGCGGTCGTAGGCGTCCTTAATGAAAGCCTCAAGATTATCTTGCTCTTCCTGTGGCCAGTCCTGCGGGACGTAATACTTATCGATCTTAAACTCTTTGTAACGAGCAGACTCCGCGTTGATGCTCACGCCCACTCGGTGCTTAAGCAAATGAATGTGGCTGGCAATATCTGTTGATACCAAGAAGTGAAGCGTGCTCTTCTCGAACGGAGTCATATGGCCTTCGCGAGCTAGCATATTCAACAACTTGTCTACACGCGCCAACTTGTTGGGCGTAAGATTACGACTGGTCGATGTCCAAGCTGAGCAAGCGTGCGTAAGGTCGTCGCCGTAAGTTCCGAGTAGTTCAACTGTGTTCTTCATTGTTCTTCCCCTTATCTCAAATCAGCGGTTCTTAACCCATAATCTTGTTATAAATCTTTCGGATAACCCAACGTGAGTTCTTGCTGTGATCCTGCAAGGTTTCAAGTACAGGCTCCTTCCCTTCCGTGAAAGTGAATGGTCGGCCACCAACACGGGTCATAAACTCTGCTTCTTTTCCAGCAATGAAATCGCCAGTATCATACTTCTGGTCAAGGCCGGGGAAGTCGCCATCATTTGTTCCGTGAAGGTATGCTGTCTTGCCGCCCTTTGGAATAATAAGAACAGAATCCTGACAAAATAGCTTGCCAAGCTTTACAATGTTCTTTGTGAAGTCAGCATCATCTTGAAGATTTACTACGAAGAACGAGTTCTCGCCTACTTCAACCGCCTCTGGTGTTCCATACTTCTCAACATAGTTACCATCAACAGCAGTCACGCCATAACCCATCTGGAGAAGGGCTGCCTTGAGTTGCCGGTTACGCTCAAGATTGGCTTCCTTTGGGCTCATTTCCGTGTCAGTTGAGACATTGCTCTTATCGCTACACTTTTCGTCATCAAAGGGATCATCACGGAATGCGGTGATGACAGCAGTATCGTGTTCAGTCATATGCTGGTGGATACGCGAAAGGCTGGACTCGTTCAAAAACCTCTGCCAGTTCTCAATAATCGTTTTCATCTTAAAACTCCTTGCTTCTGCGACATAAGTGCGTCGTATGTCGGCTATTTTAATTAGTTTAAAAAGTCCATAAAAATGTTCACTTCATCCTCCCCTGACTTCAAGCCAGCGGTCAAGATACCATTTTGCTTTCTGCATATCTTCTAAGGCGTTTTCGCTTTTCTTTCCCGCCCTAGAAATATATTTTACCACATTACCGAGATGAAAGTCAAGACCCCAAGCTTCAATAACTTTGATGGCCTCGTATTTTGAAGTTCCGTCCTCATCTAATTCGCCACTCTGATAATGGCTTGGGTGGTCAACTGCTTCTTTCATTTCGTTCCTCAATAAGTTTCTTAAATTTGCGCTTCAGGAAGTTATTAATACCTCTCGGGGCATCGACCAAAATAGGAAGCGGGCCTAGGCCGGTCTTTTGTTTATGCTTAAGCATATCCAAGCATTGTACTTCACAGTCGTCAAAGTGAAGAGTGGCATTGTTTTCCATAAGCGTGTCGATCTTGCAGCTGTTGGCTGTGTAGTAAATGTCATCGACTGGAAGCCTAAGAGCCTTGACAAGTTCTTCTGGCTTTGGGGACTTATCGTGCTTCGGAAAAGATAGGCCCTGCTCTCTTGCGGTGACAATGATAACTCTGTAGCCGTCGTTGGCTAACTGCTGCATAAGGCGAATGTTGCCTAGGTGCGGCTCGCGGTAGACTGCATCGATGACATTGCCTGCCTCGTCCTTTACATATTCGTATCGGATGAGCGTATTGTCGTAATCAAACGAAACGCTAGTTCCAGTCGTCATCATTACTCTGCCCTCCTTGTGGCCCGAAGCTAGACGGGAAGACCTGTGATACTAGTTCGTCTAGATCAAGGTCACCGAAAATCTCTTTCTCAAAGGCCGCCGCGTCATCAGCAATGCGTCTGTGGTATCGAAGTGCCAACTTGTCTGCAAGATTTGTGAGCATCTTCAAGGTCTCAATTGCTGTCTCCTCGTTAAAGCCCCTCGGATATTGCTTCTCCTCCACGCACGCGGCCCAGTTGGCAACAGAGCCCTCAAGGCTAACAAGGATCAACTGAATTTCCAAATCATTAAGATCGTCAAACATAATACCACCTTTTATAAATGCCCCGCCATAAGGCGGGGGCTTTGTGTCAGCCTAGAAGCTGAAAGAACCTCTGGCTAGCTAGCGAGTCTAGAATTGACTGCCCTGCGTTCTCTGGGAGCGAGAAGTCCAAATCAAGAGCGAAAAGGCTTGCTTCCAACACTTCTGTGAATCTCTTCGCTGAGAGCTCTTCGTGAAGGCGTTCATCGTTTAGGCAAAGGTCGACATACATACCAACAAGGTCATAAGCTTGCGGCTCTGTGAGACCGCCGAGGATGCCAACTTCGCGGAGAGCATTCTGCAAGAACGGTGTAAGCACATCTGCGGTGATTGTGCCATCCTCGATGTCTGCTTCTTCGCCTTCGTCAGCAAACCTGTCGGCAAGTCCAGCCAACAATTCATAAAAATCACGACGCAAGCGAATGCTGCTCTGGCCGTTTTCTAGTTGGACAATCCGCCCAACTTCGATTGTATCTTCAATTCCCATTTGTTCCTCCTACGGACTTTTCTATTGTACCAGTAAAAATTTTTAAAGTCAAGCTCAGGATAGCTTTTTCCAGAGCTTGCCGATACGGCCTCGTGTAGAAAAGCCCCACTGGGCATTGTACTGTGGCTTCAACATATATGGCTTGTTGAGTTCTAGCATATCGCCCATACCGGTGTCAATTCCCCAGCATCGAATTCGAATATCGCAAGAGTTTATGTCGGTTACGTCCACTTGGAAGTACTCTTTGCCAGTTGATGTTGTTCGCACAACAATCTTTCTTGGAATACACCAGACCAAGCCGTAGCCGTTCTGATGCTCAGAGATAGGTACAACATTCATATTGTCGAGCTTATCAAGAATCTGGCTATCGATCACCCTGTTCAGAGGGAACTGGCCTGTAAGCTCGACCAAGAACTGGATTTCCTCTTCCTTAGTGAAGTCGCCTTCTGGTTCATAGAGCGTAATATTCTCGTCCAAGTTCTTTGGCTTACGAGGCCGATCAACTGCGATAGCCGACCAGAAGTGCTTTCTGCCTGAGAACCTATCGTCCATAAGATTGTTAAGTGCGCCGCTGCGGCATAGCACATCTAGAGCCTTCTTGTTGAGCTTGGAGTATCGCATATTCTCATTGAACAAGAAGTCCTCAACCTTCTGGAAAGGTCGGCCCTTGAAAATCTGCTCGATTGCTGTATCTCCTAGGCCCTTGACACTTGTAAGCGGCTGAATAAATGATGTACCGTCTTCGCTAACTTCCCAAGAAACGCCTGATGTATTGATGTTTAGAGGCTCGATGTGGTAGCCATAGGACTTTGCAATATTGATTGCCTTCTCCTTTCGGGTCTCTGGCTCCTTGTCCAAGAATGCACAAAGCCATTCCTGCTGGAAGTATGTGAACAGCCAAGCACACTGATACGAGATGATTGAGTATGAAACAGCGTGAGACTTGTTGAAACCGTAACCAGAGAAGAACTCAAACTTACGCCAGAGGTCTTCGGCATCGGAAGCCTTCATTCCCTTCTCAACACAACCATCAACAAAGCGGCCATAGAGCGAAGCAAGAACCTTCTTGGTCTTGCCTGTTCCCTTCTTGGTTAGAACCTTACGAAGTGAATTGCCCTCGTCAAGAGAGATGTTCTTACCCAACTGGTGAGCAAGAAGAGCAATCTGCTCCTGAAAGATAAGAAATCCATAAGTCTCTTCTGTGGTCTCCCGATGCTTCTCGTTGAAGTAAGTAATCATACCCGGAGCGCGGCGGGCGTTGATGAAGTCCTTATCGACGTTTGCAGACAAAGGACCCGGACGATAAATAGAAGTGATAGCCGAAAGGTCAATGATATTCTTTGGCTTGACGCTCTGACACAATGCCTGCGCTCCGCGCTCTGTGAACTGGAAGATGCCAGCCCAGTTGCCCTTCTGGAAGACATTACGGTATACTTTGCTATCGTTTAGGTCGAGCACATCAGGGTGCAAGTTCTCATCGTAGAACTTACGAATGTCTTGGAACGTTGGCTCTTGAATACCGTGACGGCGCTTCAAGATGTTTGTGATAGCTCCCTCGAACATACGAAGTGTTGCTAGGCCCAAGAGATCGTACTTAATGAAACCCATCGGCTCCAAGTGACGGACGTTCTGGCCCTCCGACCAAGGAGTCTGTCGAACGGATTTAGAAGAGATAAGTGGCATACGGCGATCAAGATCTTCACCGATAACAACACCACCAGCGTGACGTGAACAAGAGCGAACCTGCCCATATAGTGCGTCGATATGGTGTGCGACATCTGGGTACTTACTCAAGAAGCTTTGTAGAGAAGTAGAGAACTCCTTTACCTCTTCAAAAGTCGGGGCGTAGATACCAGCCTTGATGCCGTGCTTCTTCTTTGCGAGGGGCGTGGCCTCCTGCATCATCACGCCTGTGACCTTGTTTACCTCTGTGTAAGGGATGCCATACAACTTAGAGATGTCCTTAATTAGTGACTTGAGCTGCAAAGTATTCCAGTTTGAGATTGGAGCAACTACATTGTCGCCCCAGCGCTCAATAAGAATATCCTTGATACCCATTGCGTCAGAAACGTCAAAGTCAATATCTGGGTAGTCCTTTGCATCTGTGCGAAGGAACCGGGAGAAGAGTAGGCCGTACTTGATCGGGTCGACCTGCGTGATGTCAAGGGCATATGCAACAAGCGAGCCAGCTGCAGAACCGCGACCCGGACCTGTGATCATACTCTCGTTTGCAATCTTTACGATCTCATTCATAGTCAAGAAGTACTTTGAGAATCCACGGCTAGAGATAACGCCAAGCTCGTAACGAAGACGCTCTGTGTACTCGTTGTTGGTGTGTAGATTCTTTGCGCGGAGACCTTCCATACAGAACTTCTCTAGTGCGCTATCTTCGGTCTCGCCTGCCGGGACAACGAAAGAGGGGAGCTTGACTGTATTATCAGGCGTGAATGTTTCGATACGGTCGTGGGCAATGCTGTAAGTCTCTGTGATGGAATTCATCACTAGCTCATCATCATACTCTGTGTCGCATTCGGCAGAGTACTTCTGGTATGCCGCCCACATCTCGTCGCCATTCTTTGGGTAAAGCTCATAGCCGATCTCGTCGACGTTCTCAGGGAGCTCTGTCTCGTCTGCCCATTGTGGGCGACCCTTTCCTAGCCAGCCTAGACGCTTGTAAAGCTCGCGATCCTTCCAAGCCTCCTTCGAAGGGTAGTGAGAGTCTGCAGTAGAAATAAGCTTAATACCGTACTCTTCGTGCATCTGAATAATAAACTTGTTTAGCTGATGCTGCTCTGGCACGTTGTTCCACTGTAGCTCACCATACCACCGATCTCCAAAGATAGAGATCATACGCTCGGTGACCTGTCGCATAGCCGCTAGGACAGCCTCATCGCCCTCCTCGCGGTTCTCCCACAAACATCCAGCGTAGACCCCACCCAAACAAGCGGAGGCCGCGATGATGCCTTCAGAGTGCTCCTGTAGCATCTTATAATCAACGCGAGGATAGCGGTAGAAGTTTTCGTCTCGGTATGAATCGGAAACCAGCTTGAACAAGTTCTCAAGACCAGTTTGATTCTGCGCCAGAAGGATAAGGTGTCGACGTCGGTTAAGGACGCTCTTGGCCGCCTTCTTACTGGCGTTCTCGTCCTCTACAGTTGCGCCGCTAGTGTCGGCACGCTTGGCTGCCTGTGCCTTCTTCTTGTCGGCCATTACTTCTTCGTAATCAGTCTTCCACTCTTCGTGTGAAGGAATAAAGTAAGCTTCGCATCCGAAGATGGGCTTGAACTCCTTGCCAGCCTCCATCATCTTCTTGGCGTGGAGAACCTGATGTGCCAAACCATTTTGATTTCCGTGGTCGGTCAGAGCTAGCGCGTTCATACCGTTTTCATATGCGAAATCCATATGGGCGCTTGGGTAGCCTAGCGCATCGAAGATCGATCCTGCTACGCTGTGTGCGTGAAGTCCCACGAATGGGATTGTTGGTTGTGTTCTTTCAGTCGACATATAGACCTACCTCCACAGCCATTGTATCAATTTTCTGCGACAGTTCAAAGTACTCGTCTGTAAAGACTCCGTAAAACAGGCGACCATAGTATTTTGCTGCGTAAGGCTTAAGCAGCTGCTTGTTTGCGAGGTGGAACTTCACTAGCTCCTTGAGCCACTGACGGACCTGCTCTGTCTCAAGGCCCTTAAGTTCGACCGGACAGAAGCCGGGAGGTGCGTGAATAAGGCTAAGACCTGAGCCTTCGCCGCTAGAGCCGGACTCTTGTGTAGCCGCAACCTTCTTCTTTGGCGCTGGCTTACGTGGCTCAATGATCCAAGAAAAGCCACACTGGCACTTCATAGACCTAACACCGATATAAATACCACACTTTGGGCAGCCCTTGCGGCCACGTCCGGGTTCGTTCCAAGTCTTCACAATTCCTCCGAAATAGGGTTCCACTCTTTATAGTGGATAAATATTTTGCCGGGACTCTTTACTTCTCTAGTCTCGCTATCTGATAGAAAGCTTCGATAGTTGTCCCAACTGTCAATCTGATGATACCAAGACAAGTCGATAACGTTGTCTATGTTCATCTCGCTTTCTTTTACTATTATACCAAGGGTGGCCTTCTCTGTAAAGTATTCATCCTCGTCTTGACTGTTTATTGACATTTGGTTCTCATACTCTCTAAAATGCTCTAAGAACCTTGCTAAGTCTTCTTGGCCAAATGTAAAGGGAAGATGCTTGCCATCGAGTACTGTTTCCTCATCATAACGAAGAAAAGTATTCTGCTCCTTCGAAATGCTCTTTCGAAACTCACGAAGATGCTTTGGCTCCGTGATGCCATACGGAAAAGAGACCCAGAACATCTTAGGTCTTGTCCACTTGCTGATTGCGCCACTAATGTCGTTTGCAAATTCCGCCCCCTTGATGATGGACCAAGGAAGACAATTTGACCTATGTCCTTCAAACTCCGTGATCGGGACATAATAGATTGACACCAGTCTTCTGTGCTTGTCGGGATTCTTTGAAAAAGGATTGCTGCCAATTGTCGTTGGGTCATAAATAAAATCACCGATGCGCTTTCTTACAAGCGGAACGGTTTCCATATTGCCAACAACCCAGATTGTCTCACAGCCTGCCATTGCTGCCTGATAGATAGCATTGTCAATTGCCAGATAGTCAGGTGCGATTGGGATCAGGCAATCGTCCCAAGGCAGATTATACCCTGTCGGCGGTGATGCGACCGGAACTATACCTGCTAGATGGAAAAAACTTGACATATGGACTGACCTCTTCAGATTTCCATTGATCAATAATGTAGTCTGCATCGGGCCTTACGTGCTCTACATTTTCCTGTGTGTCGAAAACATAATCAATGTCCTCTATTATAACACGTTCTGCGTGGTCTAGTCTAGGGTATTTTGTAATTTCCTTGTCTTTGTACAGCTCTTCGAGTGCCATACGCACGATGGTTTCTGAATAGTCAAAGTCTCTTACTTGCTCGTCGGTAAGATACGACTCGACCACACAGTCTTTAAGATTACTGTTATCAAAACGTGGAGAGTTATACCACCACACTTTGTTCATAAACTTATCTTCATTCTGGTGGAATGTGTGGGTGTGGTTGCTGCCTTTCTTGACATTCACCCAGTCAATCACTCTGTTAAGATTCTTCTTAATCTTTCTTGCTGGAGGCAGGCCCTTGACCTGCCGGGGGTCAAACACCCATAGCTTTTCAAATTCCACTCTTGTCATCCTTGAATACTCTGTGGTGATCTTTAACATACCATCATCCACACGAATAGAGCGATTCAAGTCAGAGCCAATTATTTGCCCATTCATTCCCAGAGCAAATAGCAAATATTCCCACACTTGTACGGCTGGGAAGGTATGTCCGAAGTTTGGCTCAATCCCCGGAATTGCGTTACCAGCTACTTCATCAAATAGGAAAGGTGGCTGTGCTTCCACAAACGCTACCTTCTTGCCCGTATAATAAGCAAAAAGAAAGGTGGCCAGACAGCCACCAATCACTACTTCTGAAGTTTTATAAATATGTCTATCTAGTTTAGACACCTATATCACTCCGCGAAAGACGCCACAATGTAGTTCTCCTGAACGAAGTGGAAAGTCTCTCCGCCGTGCTCAAAAGTCTCCAACATATGAGTTGGGAATAGTACCATACGGTCTACTAGGTGTGCATCTTCTTCTCTTGCAACGTCGATAGCCAAGGCGAGCGTCCACTCTGACTTATCTTCAGCTGTCTCTGGCATTAGAAAAAAGCCCTTCTCTTTCTGCTCTTTCTCTACAAGCTGAACGAGGACTCTCTTGTTGTGTACCTTAATTTCTGACATTACCTTCTCCATTGAGTTCCTGATGCCTTTCAATGAGGCATTCATTAATCTGTAGCAGCTCAGTAACTTGTGGGCTGCCGTGCATTAGCAAGTAAGCATAGTGTGTTGTGATAGTAGCGATAACACTGCCAAATACAACACCTAGCGTAAAGCCAACCATTTCTTTAATTGATTTCCCAAACATCGTTTTGCTCCATTGATAATATAACGCCCTCGGATACATTTGACAATATCCGAGGGCGATTTATTCTAATTAGTTCTATTCATTGTGCTCGGCTACCTTCTTACACATAGCTATAAAATAATCTTGTGAATATGTTCTCTTCATCATATTAACGTGCTTATGTACCCACTGAATGTTGTCAATTACATATCCTTTTGAGCTATCGATTCTGTCAATTGAAGCGTCGTTGTATTGGGCTGTGGGGCTAATTGTCAGCTCCATACCAGTCAGCGCACACTTCCTTTCCTGCTTCAAGAAGAGGTCCCAGATCTGTTCGATGGTTACCTCGACCGGAACCCTAGTTCTGTCACCTTGAAATCTTTCACGAGTTACGTGATGGTAAAACCATCTTCCGCTAATCTCTCCGTGACCATTCCACTGTGGGTGATCTGGACCCCTTTTTGTCATCTTGCATCCGCAGCTTTTAACAGGACCTCTCTTTCTTGTAAGATGGTCACTAGAGTAGACCTTCTGGTTACCGCAATCACACTGGCACAGCCAAGTTGCTGAGCCTTGTCTGTTTGCGCTAGCCCGCTCTAGTACCAGCAAATTATGAAATCTCTTACCACTTAAATCTTTGAGTTTTGGCATTTCGCACCCCACAGGTTTATATTAATAAATAGTTTGTGAGGTACGAGAATGCCAATAAACCTTAGATTAGATCACACCCTGATGGGCCGCAAGCAATCTCGCCTGCAAGATCAGTATCGTCCTGCGTCTCGATGATGTTACGGACGTCTACTTCTGTAAGGTGCTTGAGCATTTCCTCATACTCTTCCTTTGTGCTGTCGGTAAAGGGAGCTTGGATGTAGCTGCCCCCGTCGTGAGGGAGCACTGATAGGCCGTTGTAGTGTGCGCGGTTTGCCCACATCCAGTCGCGAACCTCATCCCACTCGTGTTCCTTAATGTTAATTGTAGCAGAAACATTATGTGTGTTCTGGCCGCTTCTGTGGCCGCCTCTGACCCACTCAACACTGACGCGCTTAACTCTCTCTAGGAGCTCAAGAGCGGTCTCAGAGCGTAGAATAGCGCCCTCTGGTGCCTTCTGCGGAGCTGAGATAACAGCGGTGTCGTGTGGTCGGAAGTACTCGTCCTCAACCAACTCTGGGTGGTACTCTGAGAGGTAAGAGTAGATTGCTTCGTTCTTGCCAACGCGGATACGACGAATGTAGTAATCGTTGTGCCAAGCGTGGATACCGGAAGAGGTACCTAGAGTTAGTGAAGTAGTTCCTGCAGGCTTGACGCAGGTAGTACGGGCAGCTGGTCTAATTCCTAGAAGGTCTGCAACGCGAGCGTTCTCTTCCTTGACTACAGCAGCGCCTGCTGCCATATCGAGATCGAGGATGCGACCTGAAGCAATACCGGTCATAGAAACGCCTACAAGTGCATCCTTTTCGGTGTGACGCTGCCATACTGGACGGAGGTAATGGAAGT
>Ga0098051_1000151_pt1 | contig 26416 bp, 56 predicted proteins | sample 14BtaG_FD_77069 | JGI IMG/M metagenome (GOLD analysis project Ga0098051, IMG submission 77069) | Marine viral communities from the Subarctic Pacific Ocean - 14B_ETSP_OMZ_AT15311_CsCl metaG | ecosystem: Environmental > Aquatic > Marine > Oceanic | place: Pacific Ocean | collected 2015-01-18 | reverse complement strand
TTTATTTTAATTTGGTTACTTCTTGATTAATATATTTAATCCATTCATTGAAATCAAATATTGGCTCTTTTGGGTATGTTGTTTTCATGTTAATTTGTTTTAATTGTTTAACTTATAACAAATATACAATATTATATTTACTTATCCTAATTTAGTTTAAGTAAATTGGTGAGTGCATTTCATTACTTAATGTAACATATTGAATTGGCTCATTTCTTTTTTGAATTAGTGCCTTTCTAAATTCTCTTATGTTCCAATGTAAAGATTTAATGTCAGTATCTATTCTTTCGGGTGTTACTTCATAATCAAAGTAAAGACAATTATTTTTAATGTGAGTTGCAAATTCTAAAAATTCTCTACTCTTTTTAAGAATCTCTTGTATTTGAGGTTTGTTTAATTCTTTTGCTATCTCATTAGCAAATTGCTCTTGTCTTAAAAATTCCATTAATTGCATAGTAATAAGTTTTTGTGTTTAACGATAGTATAAAGATACAATATTATATTTTATTTTCCAAATAATTTTTATGAAATCTTTCAGTCATTTCTTGACCAATGGCTAGGCCACCAAAACAAAGTCTATCAATAATTTCATAATCAAGGCAGTCCTTACAATCATCTATTAATTTTTTAAAAACACCGAACTCCTCTAAACTATTAATTAACACTTTTTTTTCATCTATTGTGAGACCTAAAACCCTTAAATCTCTAGCTTTATCTATTATAGCATAAGCCTCATTAATTTCTGTGTCCGATAATTCTTTAAAATTGAAATGGTAAAACATAGTAGTTTGTTTTTGTGTTTAACGATAGTATAAAGATAAGGATAATATTTTAATTATCCAAATCTTTGTCAGCATAAATCATAAGAATTCTTTCATCATCTTTATGTAACCACACATGACTTCTAGTTCTACCACAAGAATAGTTTAACTCTTTACCTCTCTTGCTATTACAAAATGTCTTACAATCAATAAGAATCATCTCATTAAGCCAATCATCTTGTTGTGTATCTCTAGCAAATTGATTTGTTTCTTTAGTCCCTAATGTTCCTTGTATGTTTTGGTTATATATATCTTCCGACTCTCTGTTCCAAAACTCAATTGACTTTATAATGTTTTCAGTAATGTAGTCAATTAATACTCCTTTGTCTTGTCTAAATGCTAATTGATAATCCATAGTAGTTTGTTTTTGTTTAACGATGATACAATATCGGAAATAGTTTTGACATATGCAAATATTATCTTACATATTTTTAAATTTATTTCATATAACCATATTCCATTCCATAAAGGTTATTATATCTTACTATTTTAAAATCGAAATGTTTAAAGTCTTTATCCTTACAAAACCAAAACTTTGTGCTAGATTTTATATCTAACCCATTATTTAAGGTTGTAGTATATAACTTTACTGATTCAATATCTTTTGTGTTATAACTTTCTATACTCTTATTTAATTTAATGTTGAAAGGTACTACTAATAAAATTACTAATACGATTGTAATTAATAATGTTTTTAATAAATCTGACATAGCATTGTTGTTTTTGTTTAACGATATTGTAAAGGTAAATAAAATAATTTAGAATAACAAATATAATAGTATATATTTTTAAATTTATTAGATAAAAAAAAAGCACCCATTAGATGAGTGCCTTTCCTTGTTGTTAAACTACTAACTTACTATGACGTTAGTTCTTGGATATCTTTCATTATTTCTGTAATCTCTTTAGGAGATAAATGACCTATTACATCATTTGTTATATGAGTATCATAAGTTAAAGCACCTTCAAATAAGACACCAACTTCATAAGTACCCTCACTACAATATGCCCCTTGACCATTAACAACTGATATACCATACTTGTTGTCAAACTCCATTTTTGCTTGTTCATCCATGTATGGTGCGCTTGGGTGTGGATTAAATTCTAAATCTTTAAATGTTTTCATAATACTTTGTTTTTGTTTAACGATATTGTAAAGGTAAATAAAATAATTTAATTATGCAAACTTTTAATTAACAAATTCATAACTTTCTGTATCTTTAAATTCGATAGCGAATTCATGAAAATCTTCTACTTCATATTCAATAGTGCAAGTTTCTTCATCTTCATCTAATTGAGTATAACCAATCTTTGCACCACAAGACCTCATATCTTCTAGGATATTATTTAAATCTCCGTAGTGTTCACACTCATAAAAACTAATTGTTCTTCTTTTAGCCATAGTATTGTTGTTTTGTTTAACGATATTGTAAAGGTAAATAAAATAATTTATATATCCTAATAATTTTTAATAAGATTTCCTTTTAAATTAAGAATTGTTCCACTAGGTGCATAATTAGTTCTAACATAACTTTCTGGATTTTCTAATACCCAATCTGCAACACCATGTCTAGATAGATAATCTTTAATGTAATTTAAATCATCTTCTTTAACTCTTAATGCTTCGGTTATTTTATTTGTAACGTCATAACCATAATTGGTTAATGTTTTTAATAGTTCACCATTTCTAGGTGATATACCTTCTATCCAAATATAATAGTATTTTACTCTAGCCATAGTATTGTTGTTTTGTTTAACGATAGTATAAAGGTAAGGAAAATAATTTAATTATGCAAACTTAATTTAAAATACTTTCAAATTCTTCTTTACTACCTTTAAATTGTTTTTTCCTAACCTCAACAAAATCTACATCGTGAAAATCTAGTATTTGAGATATTAATCTAGTTTCTGATACAACTAAATTCTGTACTCTTTTTTTAAACCTTTTATCTTCGTGGATATAAGTTACCTCAATATAATTAAAATTTTTCATAATTTAAAACTTATTTATTATTTCATTTGATTTTGCTTTTGCTAGTAAATTCTCCAGGGTATCTTTAACACCTCTAAAATATTGCTTTTGGAATTCCTCATCTTCAAATGAGATTGCAATTTTTGCGTTCTTAATTGCTTGTCCTAATTGTTCTTCTGAAATTTGTAACATAGTATTGTTGTTTTGTTTAACGATAGTATAAAGATAAGGAAAATAATTCAGTTATCCAAATTTATAGACAAAAAAAAACACCCTAAATAATTAGAGTGTCTTTCCTCGTGTTAAACAACTAAACTTACTATGGTTTAGAAATCTGTAATTCCGTATGCTATAATGTTATAAATAACAAGTCCTACAAAGAATAATACTGATGTTAATGCTAATTTGATGTCTAAATTTCTTCTCATGTTATATGTTTTAAGTTATTAATTAATGTTAGTGTAAATGTACAAACTTTATTTCAATTATCCAAACTTTTATGTTTCTTTTTTCTAGAATAATTTTTCTTAGATTTGTGGGTTTTATGTATTGCAGTCCAACCCGATTTATTCTCTAGTTCTATTTCCCTAGATATTTTTCTGTTGCTAATTCTTTGTTGCTCTTTAGTATAAGTTCCGATTTTCATAGTAATATTGTTTAATTGTTTAACAGTACAAATATACAATATTATATTTACTTATCCTAATTTATTCTTTTAAATTAAACATTATTTCTTTGAAATCTTTAGGTACTTCACTTTTTTTAGTAGCAACTCCTATTTTATCTCTAGACCAACGACCAATTAATTTAACCTCATCCCCTCTGAAATCTCCACCACCTCTGCCGTTTCCTTCACAAGTTAATAATGGTAAAGGATGTATTTGCCAACCCTCACTATCTTTAGGTACTTTAGTTTTATTAACAAACTCTTTCTTATCATAGTTTATTAAATACTTAGCTTGAAGAGGTGCTATCTTTTTATACTTATAATCGTATTTACTTTTATCTTTTGGTATTGTTTCATCGTGAGTAATTTTACCAACTAATTCGCAAAGACTATATAAATTAACACCCTCTTTTTTTAATATTTCAGCGTTCCAATATTCGCTATCTTCACGACTTAAAGCTTTTATTTCTTTATTAGTAATTGTTTCGGGGTTTTCATTATCTGCATAATCTCCCGCCCAAACTAACTTTTGTGCTTGTAGCATTAATTGGTTCTCAATGAATCTAACAAAAGGATTTAACATCCAAGAGTGTTCCATTAACTTTGCGCCACTCCCAAAGTCATAACAAGTTGCGCTTAAAATCGGTTTATTATTATCCGATAAAAAAATTGGTTTGTAATACTGTCCCATAGTTTTATTTTTTATTTAGTTTGACGTTTTTAATTATATAACAAATATACAATATTATATTTAATTATCCAAATAATTCTTTTAATTTTTTTTCACTATCTAGCATTATATTAACTTCTTTTGCAGTCATTAAATGAACTTGTGGGAAGTGATATGAATCCATTAGTGGCATATGAATTAATTTTAGTGGTCTCATTGAGAGTATCATATATTCAGCATAACCATCGGCCACTTGAAATTTAATTATCTCTCCTACATTTTTACCCTTATAACCCATGTCTTTAATATACCTTTTTAAATCATTGATATATTTAGTTTCTAATTTATCATATGAACCCTCAAAACAATTTGGGACTTCTAAAGTACTTGGTGCGTTATAAATTTCTGCTGACATATTTTTTATTTAGTTTGACGTTTTTAATTATATAACAAATATACAATATTATATTTACTTATCCAAATTATTTTCATATTCTTTTTCCCAAGCCTCCTCAAGTTCTTCACCTAGTTTATTAAGCTCTATACTAGCACACTCTAAACCCCTTTCATCTTCACTGACTGAAACAGTTCTACAACATAAATCTCTATCAACCAATTTTAATAAATCGAATTCTTTTTTTTCTAGTACGGCATATTTTAATTTACTTTCACCATCAAAGAATCTATATAAAACAAATTTTTCCTTATTCATAGTAATATTGTTTAATTATTTAACAATACAAATATACAATATTATATTTAATTATCCAAATAAAAAAGGGGAAACTTTTACATTTCCCCATTAATTTATTTTTTAGATATTTGAGATGCGTATGCCCAATGCCTATTATCTAAAGTTACAACAACATTTCTGCCATACATTTTTGACCATGAAACCTCATTAACTTCATCACCATACTTACCACCATTGGTAATTTGAATACCCTTAACAACTGCATCTTTTGGTGTATCTGTTCCGAAACAACCTTTCCACTTTACAACTTCTCCAATTTTTAATTTACCCATAGTATTATTATTTTTGTTTAACGATAGTGTAAATATACAAACTTTATTTTAATATACCAAATATAATAGTATATATTTTAATCTATTATTTCCCAAACTCTTAAATCAATACTACCCAATGAATAAGGTGCTGACTTATAACCACCACTTAAACCAACAGTATCACCACCTTTTAATTTTTGTTTCTCACCCTCATTATAACCTCTACAATGTTTAACTGCGTTACCTCTAACTAAAGTAGCAAAAGCATCACCCATTCTTGTACCACTATTTGGACATCTTAATATAGTACCCTTTTCAATATCTATACGTTCGGGTGTGTTATAAGAATTAGAAACTCCGTTAGTATTAACCAAAGCAACGATGCGTTCACCACCCTTTAAGTGTTGGAAGTTAGTTCTCTCTTGGTTAACATCACTTAATGAATTAAATATATATTCCTCATCTAATGATTCAAGTATCTCTGCAAGTACTGTTGTGTCACCATTCTTAGCATCATTTAATATTTGCTTTTCTAATAATTCTAAATCTCTTTCTTTTCCCATAACTTTTATTTTTAATTTAACGATAGTGCAATATCGGAATTACTTTTCAATTATGCAAATATAATAGTATATATTTTTTTATTTAATTTTTTTCTCCTTTTATTTGGATATGTGAAATATTATCCCCATATTTGTATTGTCATTAAGACGGGCTGAGCTAACACCTTAGAAGAGTAGACTCCGTCACGTCTTAACTTTTTTAAATAAGAAATAAAAAAAGTATCAATCAAGATACTTTTCTATGTGGAAATCATAAACCAATACACTTTCATCTTTACCCTTTGGGCAAATATAATCAACTACAAAGGGTTTGTACCCATTCGGTGAAATACGGATATTTAAAATCTCCTTAATAGGAAATGGTTCTGATTCATTACATGGATTTGTATCCACGTTAAATAAGAAATGATGAATAGCTTTTTTAATAGATTCTGAAATTGCCATAATTAGTAGTTTTAATGATTAACGATATGTAAATATACAAACTTTATTTCAATATACCAAATATAATAGTATATAACCCTAGAATAACTCTCCTAGGGTGTATGTAGTAGGCTTAACATATGAAACCTTCATAAGGGACTTGTTATGCTTTAAAACAGCCTCTTTGATAGCCTTATGGACGTGAGGTCTATTCTCCAACAAGTAAGCGTCTAGGTGATGTCTTTGAGATGGGTTAATTGTACCCATAGCATCTGACAATTCAACCTTCTGAGAATTCTTCATTCTCCAATCCAAAAGGTCGTTAACCTCATACATAAAGTATGAAATATCTGACTCAATTCTTTCAGCCTCAATCTGTGCTTTAATATGAGGTTGGTTATTAATTCTCTCATTCTCATCCAAAGCTTTAGTTCTTTCCTCTTCAGAAGAAAAAGTCTCCCAATGTCTACCATAGCAATCTTCCCATTCAACTGCTGGTAAGTCAAACTCTTTAGTTTGTGGGTTATAAGAATAATCTAAATCTGAAACGTAAGTAATAAAATTCATAGTATATTATATTTAGTGATTAACAACAATACAAATATAGGAACTTTATTTCAATATACCAAATATAATAGTATATATTTTTATTTTTTTTTATCTATAGATTGATTCACCAGTAAATAAAGACTGTTCAGTATTTTATATCACCAGTTAAATAGAATTATATAGGATATTATTTGGATTTATGAAAAATCTTTTTTACATTTGCTAAATGAACCAGTTTGATTCGTTAGCGAATTTTATTTTGCTTTCAATCCACTTCATAACTTTATCAGCATAAAATGGTGTAGAACCTTCTTCTAAAAACCTAACTAATTCTCTTCTAGCATTAGTATCTTTATTGTTTCTACCCATACTCATTACTATCGACTTGTCGTAGTAATCTAAAAAGTGTATAACAATATCATTTCTTAAACTAGCGTTGTTTTCGCTAATCTTAACTTCAATAATACCACCCACTGCGTACTCGCCTATTTTAAATGTTTTTTTCATAGTTTTATATTTATTACACTTTTGTGTACATAGTATAAAGATACAATATTATATTTACATTACCAAATAAACTTGATTAACTTTTGTATCTTTATCTATATGAACTTCATAAGAATAATCATCAACATCTAATTTATAAAAATAAACCACCAGGTCATCTTCCTTTCCATGTTCTTCATTCATTTGATATTCATGTGTTGGTAGCTTCTGTATATAACAATCTAATTCATTATTAAATACCCTTTTGAAATCCTCCAACTTCAGTATATCTTCTCTTTTAATAATACTTCCTATTACATGGTCAAATCCGCTTTGACCTATTGGTAAATGTCCCGCCATAATCTTTTGTTTTAATGTTACAGTACAAATATACAGTATTATATTTACTTTTCCAAATTATTTATAGTTTATTTTATCCGTATGGTCCCTCATTATAACTTTGGTAGTTGCAAGTCTTGCATAAGTCTTGGTCCTCATCAACATCAAAGTCCATTTCTTCTCTAGGAAAATGTTCATGGCAGCTGTTGCAAATAAATAGGGGTTCTTCTTCTAATAAATCTTTCATAATATATTGTTTTAATGTTACAGCACAAATATACAATATTATATTTAACCACACAACATACTATTGTTAGCATTCTAAAATAAATAACAAAAAAAAAGCCCCGCTGTAATAGCGGAGCTCCTTTTCTCATTAATCACGGGGTAACCACTCCCCAACTTATAATCATGCACCTGGCTTAATGGCCCAGGCAAGCCCGTCTCGTATACAGCTAGCGCTGCGGCTAGGTGGTCTCTGTAGTTATATTTTAATTTTTCATCAGTATTAATTTAAATTAGTACTAAATATGCATTCTAGAATGAATTCTAAAACAGAAGAGCTAAGAGACCCCATTGGCCTGTTAATAGTCGTTCCACTAGAAACTGAGGTCCCTTAAGCTGTTCCTTGGTCCCACGGCTTAGCTTTAGCCGCTCTATTTATACTCTTGAACCTTGAGTCAGAAAAGTTTACCGTATTTAGCTGTTAACGTTAACATCCGATTATGTAGCGTGCACCGTTAGATAACAGAAGAGGCTTTGCTGCTGTAACTTTTTCTACCCGAAGGTAGTGCTGCGTCAAGGGCACCCTTAATACAGTTGGTTACAAGCTTTGGTTGCGCATTGCAGTTAGTCGCTCGTCCAGAGGCAATCGATGTTTAGAGGTCCTGTAAACCTTACAGGTAAACTTCTCCTATGCATATTTTCAAAGAACTGTTGTAAAGATAAGTAATTTATTTTAAACTACCAAATCTTTTCGAAACTTTTTTTAGCTGTTTATTTCGTCATCAGCGTCAAACATTCCACTTACTCTTGCCATAAACAAGAACACTGTTACTTGAATGTTTTCTATAATACTTTTAATTTTTTTCATCTCTTAATCTTATAGTATAAAGATACAAAATCTTTTTTAATCTACCAAATCTTTTTTAAACTTTTTTTCCTAAACTTGTTGTTAAGAAAAGTGTTTGTTGAAGTGGGTGTCCTCCTATAGGAAAACCAATCTCTTTAGCTTCGTCTAGAATTCCTTCTTCACCTTCTTCAATCTTATTCTCTATAAATGATTTAACCTCATCCATATTATCTAAGATATCTTTAAGTGTTCCGAGACCCTTTATTTCAATAGTAAATTTCATATTGTAAATATAAGAATAATTTTTTAATTTACCAAACTTTTAGTTAAGTTTTTTTAAATCATATGGTGTGGCATCCAAACCATAATCACAAGTATAACCAACTTCTTCTAATGCTTCAATTAAGTCTTGACAGTTGTTATAATTTTTATCAGCTTCACTAAAGTCGTTGATAATCTCTTGAACTTCTTTTGGAAGTGTCTCGTATGTTTCAAATAAATCTCTCATAGTGTAAAGATATAACTTTTATTTTAATTATGCAAATAAAAAGGGAGAAACTTTTACATTCCTCCCTATTCTTTATGCTTCCTGTTCTTGACTACAAAATTCTAACATCTTTTGAGGTGTACCCTCAAATAAGGTTCTTGTTTTGTTAATATATTTATCACCTCTCATATAACCAACTTCTAATATCTTTATGGTTAATTCTTTGGTGTCGAAATCTCCTATAACTTGGTATCTATATTCTTCACCACTATTTTTATTGGCTCGTTGTAAATAAATCCCACCAGCACCATCTTTAAATTCGGCAACTACCTGTGCCGTTAAGCAACCCATACCATTAAATACGATAGTGTCATCTAATCCTATACCGTTAACCATTTTACCTTTTGATAAAAACTCTGCTAAGTCTAAACCGTGACCTGTTGGATAGCCATCATATTGTCTATACATTGTAACGATTTCCTCTTTCTTTTGTTTTCCACTGTCATCTTTGTAAGTTTCAATGAATGTTGTTAAGCTTCTAGTTCCCATAATTTTATTTTTTATTTAGTTTGACAATTAATTATATAACAAATATACAATATTATATTTAATATTCCTAATTATTTAACGTTTTTTTTTAGATAAAAAAAGAGGCTACCAAACTGGTAACCTTCTTTTCCTTCGTTAAACCTAAAACAAGTTACTATGACATAACTATTTTTTATCGTACATCTTACGTACTTTCATATATTTCTCTAGATATTCATCATGTAAGCCATCATTAAGCTTCTTTAGTTTATCCAGGAAATACATTACTTTAATTTCTTCTGGGGTTTTGGTTCTCATTCTTAATCCCCTTATATCTGCTTCTACTTTCTTTATTAGTAGTTCTTCCATTGCTATAGTTTAAAGTTAATACTTTTTTTCTTAATTTACAAGTTTTATATTGACTATTTTTAAGTAAAGTTGAGGACAGTAAGGTAGGTCTTTAAGAAGTTCACCGTCCCCAAACTTTTAGTCGTCAAACTATAAAACTATGTTTGCCCACCTTATATCTTTATAACTGCTCCAGTACTGCTTCGCAATCTTCAGTCATCAAATTATCTAATATTCCATTCTCTTTAATATCGTCACCAAAGAATCCTCCACAACTGTCTTCAAACTCCTCATGTTCACATCCTAAGTTACATGTTTCTTTTTGGTATATGCTGAAATAATAAACATCTCCAGTAATATATTGGTCGTAAACATCAACTTCACCTTTTAAGTATCCCTTCACTTTTTCTCTTAATTCTTGAGTAACTCTTTTTACTCCAAATTCTTTCCTAATTTCTTCATGGGTAACATAAATAAATCCAACCTGTCCACTATCCCAACCACAACTGAATCCTGTTGTGTTCATTGTTATTCCACTATGGTCGTAAAGATATAATGGTAATATAACAACATCTTTTCTTTTCTCTAGTTTATAATAGTCTTTAGGTTCATGTTCTTTAGATAACTCATAATCCCCTAAACTGTAATTGTTGTGAAAACAAATCATGTTTCCTAAGTTATCCCAATCTTCTCTTGGGTTTAATGGATACTCATCCTGTTCCACTTTTAGTATCCTGTTGTTTGGTAATTTAAATTCTTTCATAGCTTTATGTTTTGTTTGTTTGACTTAATGTAAAGATACAAAAAAGAAATGGTACTACCAAATTATAGTACCAATTTCTTTAAAAATAATTAATCCCAAACTCTTTGTACTATCTGACTAAATGGATTATACTCAACTTGTTTACCCATTACCCAACTACCCTTATCTACCTTTAGTGTTTTATGTTCACCAAATTTACCATTAGGTAATTCGTGTTGTAATAAACTATTCTTATTTACTTCAAATTCTGTATAGTCTTCCATTGAGGTATGAATATCAAAATCTCCATAAAGTGTATGTTGGTGAATACCCTCACCCAATAATAACGTATGCTTCTTTTTGTTTATCATAATTTTAAGTTTTAATGTTTATACTAATATACAATATTATATTTAATTATCCTAACTTTCTACTTCTAAAAGTGTATTATATTCTTCTTTAGTAATATGTCTAACTTGACCAAAACTTCTTTCTTTTGGTTCTATTAAAACACAATCACCTTGTCTTAATATTCTCTTTATGTTACCCTCTGCAACATTGGTAGTAATTGTCCAAGCAATACAATCAATGGCAGTAACAATTTTCTCCATTTCTTCCTCACTTTTCCAACCATCATAATTGTTATTATATACATCTCTTAAATCAACCCATATAAGATATTCTCTATCCGTTGAGGTATCCTTAAACTTAACATAATAAGAAAATGTTTCCCTACGCCAACTACTCGGTTCTTGACTTAATAATACATTATTTGATACCTTATATAATTCATAGGTGTCATCAAATTTTATTGTTTCCTCAACTCCCAACTCATTAATCCAAGTTGTTGTCTTTTTAAGTGTTGTCTTATCTAAAAGTGTTGGATTAACTTCACTAATAATATTATCAATACCCAAATGCTCGATACCAATTCTACGTTGTTCCAAATTCTCCAACATAGCAATCTCCTTAAATGTTAAAGGTGTAATGTCATTCCAAAAATCAGAAAGTTCATCAAAAGGACATTCAGCTTCTTTTAACTTTAGTACCTTACAACCTAAATCAAATGGGAAAGGTACATTACTAATTACAATTTTACTCATAGTTTTATTTTTTATTGATTAACGATTATGTAAATATACTATATTATATTTACTTTTCCAAATAAATGGGGGATTATTTTCCCCCATATAATTTTATTCTTCTCTATAAACACATACGTTATTATCTATTGGTATTACTAACTCACCCTTTTTATTAATTATATCGTTTATATCAGAGGTGTCATAGGTGTACCACTCTTGTAATTCGCCACCACCAAGTTCATCTTCAAAGTCGGGTACAAATTCTTGTGTGTGGTTATCAATCTTTTCTAATAACTCCCCAACCATTTTTTCGGTTTTATCAGTTATAATTAAATCTCTACTATAATTTATCATAGGACTATCATCATAACCACCAACAATACTTCTAACATTTTTCTCAATAAATGTTTTCTCATCATCAGTTATAGGCACACCAACAATACTTCTAAATGTTTCGTTCCATTCACTCTCAGAGGTCTTTGAACACTCAAAATCATCTCCATTGTCGTTTAGTTCAACGTAAACGTGCCCAGCTTCACCCATATAATGTCCGTCAGATGCGTCATAAAATTCAACCCTCTCATAGATTAAATCTTCAATGTAGGTAAATAACTTATCGTATGCTACCTTACAATTTTCATTGTCTTTATTTTCAAATACCATATCGGTATCACCCATACTATCACCACCACAATAAAAGTTAAAATCTACTTGTGATATATTTAACTCTTTCCAAATCTTAATTGCTTCTTCTTTTTCCATAATTCTAAGTTTAATGATTATTTAATGTTACAATACAAATATACTATATTATATTTACTTTTCCAAATCTAATCCAGACTTTATTTTTGGTAATCTTTCTTTTAATTCCTTTGCAGTTAGTGTTGCTTCGGGATTATTAACATCTTTAACTCCATTACACATCCACGCTTCCACTTTCATATTCTTTAAGTAGTCTTGTGGTGTTGGTACAAACTTCATTCTGAAATCTTCTGCTATATGTAACATAGCAATATCAATAGTATCTATACTTCTACCATTTGAATTGGTAATGTTATATCCAAATATCTTTGGTATAATAGTATATGCGAACCAAGTGTTGTGTGTTAATGCTCTACTTGTGTTGTTGTTCATAGTCGCCTTTGGACTATCAATTAATTCGTGGATAGCAATATAATCTTCTACCTTACCACCCCAACGCTTAACTGAACTCTTTGAATGTATTAATGGATTTGCCATAATTATTTAGTTTTAATGATTAACGATATTCAAATATACAAACTTTATTTCAATCTACCAAATATAATAGTATATATTTTTTATTAAACATAAAAAAAGGGGTTATAAAACCCCTTAATACTTTTAGAATAATGTTTAAAATACTTGTGTAACTCCTTCGGGATAACTCCCAACTTCTTTAATTACATTTGCTAATCTTATACCAAGTGTAATATCTTCAGCTTCAATTACCTTTTGGTGCTTCTTTAATGTATCTTCATAAAAGTAACCATCAAATAATCCATAAAGAGAATTAACTAAATCGAAATCCCCAAATTCTGATAATTTAGTTTTGATGATTAAGTCCATGATTTCTTCTCTAGTTTCTGAATTCATGTTTTCGTGTCTGTCGAATCTTGTTGCCTTTGCCATAGTTATTTATTTTTAATGTTTAACGATATGTAAATATAAGAATAATAATTCAGACTTCCAAACTTTTTTATCTTAAAACTGGAAAAACTAAATCATCATTGCTACCCTCAACACTTCCACCATCATTACCCTCATCATCTTTCATTGGGATAATGTATGTTCCATCAGTAAAATGAATTACTACGGGTCTACTGTACCAACCAAACTCTTCGGCTTCTTTAGGTGTCATATACCTTGCCTCTTTAATGACCTTACCTTTTAAATTCTTTGCTTGCTTATTCCAAAATTGGTCTAATGTTTCTTCTTTCTGCTTTGCCATAGTTTCTAAATTTTAATTGTTTGACTTGTGTAAATATAAGAATTAATTATGATAATTCCAAATCCGTTCTAACTCTTTTTTCATTTTCTGTTGTTAATATCTGATACATTACTGAATCAACCAAGTTATTATATACTTTCATTTCACTATCATCAAAAGTATAATCACCATAACCTAAATCATCTCTTGTTATAAAATCCTCAACCTCATCAACAAGTCTATGCTCTATCATACTATTATGTAATACAGTCAACATAGATTCATAATAACTATCAATCCTAACCTCACCATCAACATAACAATCCCCACCACAGTAACCACAATCTCTTGGTTCTTCTTCACCACTACCATCACAACTGTCGCAAGTTACAAACTCATCTTCATCATCCATATCCTCAACTTCACCACTACCACCACAAGGATAACAACTATCGGGTTCTTCATATCCACTACCACCACAATCGGGGCAACAGTCTTGTTGTACATCTCTTATGTTACAGTTACCATTATTACAGTAGTCATAGAATAATCTAGATACCGCTCTAAGCATTTCACCATGTACAGTATCGGATTCACCTCTTGAGGGTACAAGGCTTTCATATAACTTGTCGTACTGTTCTTGGTATACACCATTATTATTCCAATACGATTTTCCAGGTTCTGTAGTTAATTTTTCCATAATGTAAATGTACAAATAGTTTATTAATAATCCAAATATAATAGTATATATTTTTAAAAAAAATAATATGGCCTATTCGGGCCACATCATTATAGTTCCAGGGTCGTTCCATTCAAACCACCAACCATTACGGTTAGCCCATCTATTTAAATGGTATATAACCCCTATGTCATAACTACTACTATCAGAATAGTAATTAAAGATTCTATTACCCTTCCTATCAACAACATAACAATCCTCACCACACATCCAAATACCACCCTCAGTTCCATTGAACTCCTCAGTAGTGTTAACGAATAACTTAGGATACTTAGTCTTAAGTGTTGTCATCATTTGCTCTCTTGTCTTTGCCATAGTATTACTCTTTTGTTTAACGATAGTGCAATATCGGAATTACTTTTCACTTATGCAAATATAATAGTATATATTTTTATTAAGTAGTTACTGTTTCTAGTATTGTTTGTTTTCTCATAACACCATCGTGCTTAACTATTAAATGAAACATTTTTGTTGCTTGGTCTTTATCGTATGATAGTGAATCATTTACCATAGATGAGTACCCACCATCTTCACTCATTCTTGTAAACCAAAATATTCGTTCACCTTTCTCTAAGGTAACTACTCTTTCTTCGACTAATGTAAATTCTTTCTTTGCCATAGTATTATTGTTTTTTTTAATGATAATGTAAATATACAAATACTTTTTTATATATCCTAATAATTCTTAATAACTCTTAAAAGAAAATCTTTATTGAACTTTCTTGGTGAACACTTACCACATGAATACTGACTACTACCCATTCTACGTGCATGACTCTTATTACCACAACTATCACATATAAGAGTGTATTTGTATTGTGGTGTGTTTACATCCTTAGTACTATAACACCTCTTAGCATTACAACCAATAGAACTAGCAACGTGTTTCCAAAACTCACCATGACCTCTACCTTTTCTACCATGTATGTGAACTGATATAGCATGGGCAATCTCATGTAGTATAGTGTCATTAATCTGAGTGAAATTATCTAGGTTACCCTCAACCAATGGTAAGGATAATCCAATGACCCTCCTATTGTATCTACAAACACCAAATCTATTCTTGGCATTATCCCATTCAAACTTATATCCTACATCCATAGGATTAACATGGTACATAAGACCATCTATTTTAATGTCATACTCTACGTCCAATAACCTCTTTGCGTAGTTCTCTACTTCTGATACTGATTTAAATGTTTTCATAGTAATTATTATTTTTGTTTAACGATAGTACAAATATGAGAATAAAAAACGAGACTACCAAATATAATAGCATATATTTTTTATTTTTTTTTTATTACCTAAAAGTTTGGATATGTCAAAACTAATTACGATATTTGTATTGTTGGTGGTGATACCGAAACGGGCTGAGACAAGTTCTTAGAAGAGTAGACTCCAACACGTCTTAACTTTTTTTATTTACATATAAAACAAAAGGGCATATGTTTCCATACACCCTCTAATCTGTTTTTAATACCTTACCTAACAATATACTTTTCCTTGTTAATACTTAACTCCATAATACTTTCCAGGTTAATAGTTCTCCATTCCTTTACTTGCATATCGAATACGGGTTTTAATGCTTTAAGTGTTGGGTTATAATTCATACCCTTACCATTAACTCCCTTACTAACTCCTAACCTACAATTCATTTTTCTTAACTCACCATTCTTTTTTAAGAATGTTGCCGTAAAGATTTTACCTTTTGATTTGTTGATTAATTCTGTTGCCACTACTTTTGAAATTCTCATAACTTATTTGTTTTAATGTTTAACGATATGTAAATATACAAAAGATATCTCATACTACCAAATATAATATAAGATATCTTTAATTTATTTTTAAACTAATTCATTTTCTAATTTACTAACATCAATTAAGAAATCGTTATTTTCAATGTTATCTTTGTTTTGTCCTTTAGTACCTTTACCCGTAACTAACTTGTATTTAAGACCTACAATAACATTGTCTTCATCTAGAAACCTTAAGTCTGTTTCGTCACCATTAATAACCTTATAACCTCCATACTCACTTGGAAAGTCATTAACATTCTTAACACCGAATACAATTGCTACATTGCCACCTTTAGAAAGTATATCCATGCATACCTTATCGTTGTCCTCACTTCTAGAAAAAGTTAAATGATAATTACTTGGTAACTCATTTTTTAAGTACTTATACATTCTTTTATGATTCTTAGTGTAGTCATAAAATTGTATATTAGGAAATAATTCCATGATATTTTTATTGTCCTTTACCTTTAACTTCTCAAAAGCAATGTCTGTAGTACCATTCAAACGTACTGCAAAGTTCTTATACCTTAGTACATCAACACCATTTTTTCTGTATTGCTTGTCACCTTCAATCGCTCCATGCAATCTTTCAGCTCTCTTCAACTCCTTATATAGTTTTTCCATATAAGCCTTTCTATCTGCTAAAAAGAATTCTGTTTTATTCATTTTACCTTCTTGGACTGCGTCAAATCTAGCACTACCAGACTTAAATAAACAAGCCTTGGCGCAACCTTTACTTGCGTGTGGGCATAAGTTAATACCCTTACTATTTTGAGTATGTGGTGACAAATAAGATATATAAGTAGTAATACCTAATTTTTCACCTTTACTAGTCTTAGCATTCTCTGTAGATAATAAATTGTTTGGGATGTAATAATTCATAATGTATATGTTTTAATGTTTAACGATATGTAAATATACAAATACTTTTTCAATATACCAAATATAATAGTATATATTTTTTAAAATATTTCATTAGATATATTTAGGTGCTTTAGTTTATCATCAATTACTACCTCACCCTTGTAACTAGGTAACACCATATAAGAATCAAAATACTTTAACATTTCCTCACCAACTTGATTGGCTTTATCCTCACCAACAATATAGTATATACCACCAACTTGATTAATAATGGCTTTATGTTCACCATCTATTTGTGGGTCTAGGAATGTAATATTACCAACTATAACTTTACAACTAACCTCATCTATTGGTTCTTCATATTCCTCATTAAGGAATGGACAATCTTCCAACCCACAACCCTCATCTGACATTACCTCTTGGTAATCACTTAATGTAGCTTCTAGGATATCTCTTTCCTTTTCATTACTACCACAAGCATAAATAATAAAGTTCTCTAGGATTGCATTAATCTCATCTTTTGAATTTCTCATAATTATAGGTTTTTAATTTAACGATAGTGCAATATACAAAAGATATCCCATACTACCAAATATAATATAGGATATCTTTAAAATTTATTCGAATCTATTATTTAACTGATTATACATTTGCTCATCCATACCAACCGATTCTAATATGTATTGCATCTGCTCACCATCCACATTCATATCTTTTAATTGATTTATAATTGGATTTATTTTATTTAACCATTCATTCTTAGCTTCTCTCTCTCTTATCTTTTTAGCATGATTAACTGCACCCACTAATATCTTATCTCTATGCTCTACGGTTTTGAATAAACTAAGAAGCCCACCAATACGTTCTGATATTTGGTTATCAATATTCTCATCCTTATCATATCTAGATTCAAACTCTTTTCTAGCTTCATTCATGTGATACCAATCAAAACAAGTTTCACCCGTAAATTCAGAAAACATTTCACAATGTTCATCCTCAGTAGTTATCCAATGGTTAAGCCACTTTAAATAAGCCGAACCCTCTCTAAACATAATCTCATGAGTAATTTCTACACACTCACTATAGAACCAACCCATACCCCCATTGTTCTCCCATGTACCAAAGTACTCTAGGTATGCTGTATTTTCTAATTCACTTGTTACTGCCGAAACGATAAACTCAATATCACCTCTTTTTTGCTCTTCAATCTGTTCTTTTGTCTTTGCCATAATAATAGGTTTTTAATTTAACGATAGTGCAATATCGGAATTACTTTTCACTTATGCAAATATTATAGCATATATTTTTTATTTTATTTTATTGCCTAAAAGTTTGGTAGTCTCATTTATTATTCCGATATTTGTTTTGTTGGTTCGCAAGAGAAACGGGTCGCTCATTAAGAGTGAAAGAGTAGACTCCACAACACCCCTATTTTTTTTAATACCTATAAATAAAAAATTTGCAAAGGTACGAAATAAAATCGACAATTGCAAATTTAGTTATTAACAAAAGGATGTGGATAACTAATACCCACATCCCTTGCATATCTCAAGAATTATACTAAAGCCAATTCTCTAGCGAAATCCAATGACTTCTGATTGGTCTTGTAGTTAGTTGAAAGCATTGCACTCTCAATTCTACCATTCTCTCTACGTGGTGCTGACTTCTCATGAGTAGTCCATCTAGTTACACCACTGTGCAATCCCCAAACGTTCTTACCCTTCTGCGCAACCTCCACACGAATCATATCATACAATGTTTCCATTGCATTGGTCACCTTAGTAGAAGCATCTGAGATGTCCGCTACAGATGACAATTTAGAAAGTCCAACTTGCAACTTCACCATATCATGAACATTCTTATCTGATACACCAACCTTAACAAAGTCATTGTACATGTCAATCTGCTTAAGCGAATTATCTAAAGCCAAACTGATAAGACTAGGAATCTCCTTAAGCCTAGTTTCTAGACTAGCCGTATGTCGCATCTTAGCTTGACCGCTTCTATAGAAACTGAAAAACTGATTCTGACATGACATAGTTAAGTCACCAATACCAACACCTAATCCCGTAGAACCATCATTGGAATCAATAATAGTAACATATCTCTTAATAGAGTCATTACCAACCTTACTCATCCCATCAATAGCCAATTGGATGTATACCTTTCTACCATCATTGATAGAACCCGCTTTTTGTACACTCAATTCTCCAAAGCCTTGCATCCCTCTTAATACCAATTCAACAACCTCTGAATTCTGAGATACAGTATAACCCTCCTTAACAGTGTTAATGAAGTTACCGCTCTTAGCATTCAATAATCCATAATAAGGACTGTGAATTAAATTAACGTCATCTACAATGTCACCATCAACACCAACGCTAGTTACTAACTGCTTCCCTACTAAAGGAACTTTCTTAATTTCGAAGTCTAATCCGTTACCTTCTAAAATCTCTTTTACTTTTAAATCTAAATTTTCCATAATAATTATTTAAATGGGTTTAACAAAAAAATGCGTTCTCTCAATCGAACAGTACAAAGTAACATATAATAAATGACATATCCTAATATAATAGTATATATTTTTCATTTTTTTTTATCTCACCTCATGAACCATCAGTAAAATCAATACATGTAGCTATAAAACTTTTTTTATATAATATACTATAAAATCTTTTTTTAAAATATAGTCTTATATATTTGGTATTCTCATTTATTATTCCGATATTAGCATTGTAGATAATACTGGTCTGGTTATGAAATAAAACCGAAAGAGTAGACTCTACAACACCCCTAATTTTCCCCCTAAATATTTATGCTTTTTTATTTGGAATTCTAGATATCTTTTTGTATCTTTGTATTGGTATTCTTAGAGTACCCAACGGAATCGTATTACCCTATATTTTCTAGGGGATATTCCCTTATATAGAATCAGTATAAATTAGGATTATTTTTCAATATAATTGAATATAGATTTGGATATCTAAAATACATTTCGTACATTGCAATTATCTACCCATAAATAGTGGACTAGATTTACCTTACCCAAAGCATTCATTTGTTCTGGGGCTTCGTGGTTTATACCCATCACATTATATATTATCTTATATATCTTTACGTGGGTCACGAGCATGTGGATATACGCACACGCATGTACACAATTGTGTGCATATTAGATATGCCCAAAACCATAATTAATCTGGATGGTAAAAAGTGGGAAGGTAATATATTTTTTTGTTTGTTCTGATGGGAACAAAAAGTACATGTAGTCTTATATGTGCAACTGTAAAAAAAAGGCTTTTTTATGGACTGGGAAAGGATTGCTCAGAAAAAAATGAAAAAATTTTGTACTCTTTCTGTTAAAGAGTTAAACCTTTTTAGGGTATAGTATATATTCCCATTCATCGTTTTACACAAAATCCCACTCTATCCCACCATTTACCACGATTACCCACAAACCTTAAAAAAGCCATAACGTGTGCGTATAGGTACAAAAAGGACACATTAACTATACATATACATATGATAGGAGATATGCTCTTAGGTGTACTCTAAGGTGGTTCATATACACAATTGTGTACACAGGGTTATTAGTTATTTTGTACATGTGAATTACTAATGATTTCGATAGAGTCTTTAGTAAAAATCTTAAGTAAAGATTTCTCTACTGCTGACAACTTGTATGGTATTTCACATGTGGTATTTTGTTCATCTAAAAGATGTTCGGTTACATTATCAAAGTCATTATTAATACCACTATGATTAAACCATAATTTATGTTCACCATCCATTATTAGTGTCATGGTTTTTTTGTTATTGTTAGTGTAAGTTCTTCTATGTAAAATGTCTTTAAATTCTTTCATGATATAAAGGTAATAAAACTTTATGAAACCACCAAATTATTTAGTGAATTTATTTGATTATTTATATGTTCTTTTATACCATTTTTATTGTTATAATCTTGTAGTGTTTTTAGTGTCAGATTATGATAGTCTTCTGATGTATAATTAACTATTATTTCTAGGTTATCAGTTGCTACACTAAATGCTATTTCTTTATAGTGTATTTTTGATTTCTTAAATGGAATCCATGTTGGTATATTTCTCTTTACGTATAGAGTACAAGTTAGTATATCATTTTGGAATCCGTTTAGTTTAAACTTTGGATATACTTGTCTATTATTGATATCTTTATAAGTGTAATTATTTTCCATAGTGTATAGTATTTTATTTATTATATGTTTCTAGTATTTCTTCAATTTCAGTTCTACCCTTACTACCTATTCTTGGTATAGTATTAATGTTAGTATTCTTTAATTGTGTTAGTGTTACTATATTGTTTTTCATTAGGGAGTTAAGTGTTTTATTGGTTAGGTTTGTATCTCTTAGGTATATGTTATTAGTTAGTATATTAATTCTATCATTAATAATTTTTCTTAGTCTGATTAATTCGTTTAGAGATATTAGTTCTATGTTTATATTATTATTTTCCATAGTGTTATTATTTATATTTTCGCCCCCAGAAAGTGGGTTAAATTGGTTTTGGTGCTAGAATGGGTATTATATTAAGAATAGGGGTATGATGTTATTAAAGGTAAGAGTATCTTCAAGGTATTGTATAACTTCTTTTCTTTCTTTAATATCAATTGGTTCGCCATAGTCTACGAATTCTATTGTCATAGTCTTATCACCATCATCATCAATTTTTGGTAGATACATAATTACAAAGTTTTCATCAAAGTAAGGGAAGACCCCATTGATTGATTCAAGTTCATATACTTCTATATTTCTTTTATATATGTTTGTCTTATCAATATCCTTTACAATATTAAACATATTAAGGACATTAGCTAGGTCAATACCATCCTTGATAGTATCTGGGAAAGTTGATAGTCTTTCCATTAATTCTTCTTGAGTTAATTGTTCTTTAAGTTCCATGATGTAAATATAAGAATAATATTTTACTTATCCAAATTTATTGTATAGGGTTTAGGTGGGTCAATGAATGTAATGTTTTCTTTTGGGTTAAGTTCAAGAGGTCTTATGTTTTCAATAAGTCTAAATATCTCTTGTCTAGTGAATACTCTTTGTCCAGAGTTTCTAATCTTATCTTCTAGTATATTTAATTCTTCCATAACGATTTTGTTTATAAATCCCATACTGATTTACGTTTTGATTTTTTCTTAAAGATATTAAACCATAGGGATATTTTTTGAATAATTTTTTTAAGTGACATTTTTTTCTTTTTCTTTACCATTTCATCGTAATCATTAGCGTAAGCCATTGGTGATGGTAGACCACTATAATGACAATACTCTTTAGGTTTTTTCATATCTCTTTCATTTATATGCTTTATGTAGGGTATAGATAGCAAATGCTAGGATACCTACAAATATAATTGGTGGGTATGTAGCTACTGCGATTATTATTGCGATACCTACAATAACTTTGGATAATATAATTGCTTCTTTATTATTATTCATTTTTGTTTTTATTTGTGGTACTCTCCCTTGATTTCCCATTCCATCATAATCTAAATCATCTCTCATTGTAATGCTTATCTTAGTTCGATTGGTAATTCTTTTGGTTCTATGAACCATTTTCTACCATTATTTTTTAGTGTACCTACAAGGTCATCTTCCCAATGCAGACCAGACCAGAAACCAGAACCATCAGACCAGATGGCTTTCTTATTGTTTTTATATACATGGTAGCTATCTAGGTATTCATCAGTTGGTTTAGCAAATACTATATAGTCAGCTTGTTTATCTTTGGGCATGTTCCAAGCACGTTCCATCTTTTTTTCAATCTCTGGTGGATTGTCATAGTTGATTGATGGTTTATGGCTGAATGGTGCGAAATCAACTTTAACTTTTTCACCATTTAGTTCTACGTTCTTTTTAGTAAGTCTTCTATCGGTAATGTTTATGTATGTTCCCATAATTTTTAATTGTTTTAATTATTGATAATGTAAATGTAAGAAATAAAATTGATATATCCAAATATATTACTAAATTAATTTTACTTCAGCATAACCCACCCAAGACTCATCTATATTAATTCTTTCAGATTCTTCTGTATCGTTATCTGTATTATTACAAGCATCCATAAATTCGTCAAGTGAATATATACCCACGTTAAAGTCAATCGAATCTCTTAACTCGTTGAATCCATTAAACACTTGACCTTGTATTGATTCTAACTCTTGTCTATCTCCATCCTCTACGGATGCTACCAATATAACTTTCATAATTATATATTTTATTTTACTTATCCAAATTTATTTTAATCTTCTTCAACAAAAGTTCCCAGAATATTCAAATCATGACAAAATTTTGCATCACCATCCTTATCAATGAATATTTGTGATATTGCTTTGTTTAGGACATCTTTTTTGTTAATAATACCTAAGTCATAGGATTCTTCATCCTTATAACTTTTGATAGTTGTTTTGTTTAGGTGTACGATTATAACTAGCGTACCAAATGGTGTTTCGATAGCCATGTTTATGTTGTTCCTTAAATCATCCATTTCTTCAAGCATAGTATCTAAAAAGTCATCAGTACCTACTTTAGATTCTTTTGAAAACATATTCATATCGAACATTTCAAGTGATTTCATTGCTTCATATTTTTCTTCATCCATGTGGTGATAGTCCTTAGCTAATAGTTCAGAACACTTTTGGATTTCTTTTTCTGTTAGTTCTCTTTTTTTCATATATTGTATTGTATTGTATTGTATTATATTAATAAAGGTGCTTCTCTATAACCAGAGGTCTTAGCGAAATATTTTCTCATTCGTTCAATCATTTCGGTTTCATTTTCTGGTATATAACTTCTTTCAGCAATAAAATCTTTTAGTATTGGTAATAGTGATTCGTGTTCAGATAAGTCATTATCAATAATATGTAAATAAGTTTTAACATCTGAGAAGAAATCTCTTTTTCTTTTATTATCCCATACTTTCCATCTATCGTAACCTAATACTAAGACTTCCATAGCATCTCTAACTGCTAGTTTAATACTATTCCTTTCTATTAGGAAGAATAAGTCACCAGTATTCATATCCCAATCCAAACCTACTCTAACAGAATTATATTCATCATCCCAACCACTAATGGTTAAATCCTTCTTATCAGATATAAATTTAATCATTTCATCAAGTGACATTAAATTTATCTTATCTACTACTTCTTTTTCTTTTTCGTATGATTCAACTATTTGGTCTAGTAATCCCATATTGTATTATATTAGTGTGTTACAAATCTTTCTTCGCTACCATAGTATGAAGCCATGTTCATCCATGTATTACTAATGGAGTTAGGTAGGTAAACTTCTATATCAATATCAGAACCTTCTGGTGTAATAGCTTGAAAGTCCTTATGTATTCTTTTAAGCATTGTATCTAAGAATAGTGGATTTATAGTTCTTTCTAATCTTATATGTGGTACATTATTACCATCTGAATCTTTTGGCATAAGACCACCCTTTTTTCTTATTCTAACTTCTACTTGATACGTTTCTGTTTTTAAATCTGACATAATTCTTATTGTTTTAATGTTATGATGTAAATGTACGAATAATATTTTACTTATCCAAATTTATTTTATACCAATTTGGTATTTCTCTATTTTTCCAATTACAGAAACTACTCTTTTCCATAATATAGTATCTTCTATATGATTCTACTACATCATCAGTTTTGCATTCATCTGGCATAGCTTTTGGTTGTTCTGTCATATAACCCACTTCTGGTATGTCTGGTAGGTTAATTAAACACCACTCTATTATATCCTGTGATTTGTGTTTTTTACCATATCTATGAGTGTATTCCTTAGATAGTTCCATACCTAAATCACAAAGCCATATATAGTTTTCTAGTGATTTCCTTGCCCATATTGAACATGGGTGATTCTTATGTGATAACCCATATGGTACATCTAGATTTGATTCTGTCATATGGTGTACTCCACAAAGTAGTTGTGCAGTTTCTAGAATCATCTTAACAACATGTTTATCATTATGGTATGTTGCACATACTCTTGGGTCTTGGTCTAATACAAAAATATTCATACTATCTTATATATTTTTAAATCCACTTGGTTCTATTTCAGTTCCAGAGATTGTTTCTGCTAATGTTTGGAATAATCCTTTACCTTGATAAATCATTGGTGTGCTATCGTATTCTTTGATAACAGATAATAGGTCATCAATATTGTCTTTTCGTTCATCATCTTCTGTTGCCCAATCATCTAACTTTATCCACTTGGATAATTCTTTCTTATTCTTCTTGGTTACTTTAGCACCAGATTCTATAACCATAAGTGCTATAACTTGCATAGCAATACTTCTACTATCACATTCACCCCACTTGTCAAATGACTCTTGAGTTGATTCTAAGACATATTGTATTAGATTATTCTGTGTCTTATTAGACATATCATTTGGTTTTAAAGTTCTATAACCAAAGTTGTCTTCGTATTGAATATTAATCTTATTGTATAATTCTGATTTCCAATCTAAAGCACTATCACCACCTAAAATATCTTTACTCCACCATCCCATAATTCTTATTCTTTTAATGTTATGATGTAAATGTACAAAAAAAATGGGAAACCACCAAATGATTTCCCAATTATTTTTAAAAAAGATATATTATCTTATATATTATTATTCATAAAGCATATCTTCGCACCATATTGGTGTCTTCTCACCCATATAAGCACCTCTAACATTAAAGTCAAAGTATTCTAATGCTTCATCAAGACCCATATCATCTCTTTCCACTAATACTTCAATACACTTTGTTGTTGAATATATTAATCTAAGTGTTGGTTCATCTACACCAATGATTGCGTCATCGAATCCATCTGCTCTTAGGAATTCTTCATCCTCATAATAGTTGATTATTCCGTTTAATAATCTTTCACCCATGCTCTGCGTTTTTGAATCCATGTTGTATATTTTATATCTTAATAATATATTATCTTATATATTCTACCATGAAGATTGGTAATAGAACGAACCTTTATGACAACTTTCTGGTGTTTCTTCTGCAAGTAATTTTCTTAATTGTTTTGCAGTATTTTTACATTCTTCAAAGTAGTATTCATCATAATCTGTACCACCGAAGAAGAAACCACTTTGAGTTTCAAGTAATGATGTATTTTTTGTTACAACAACTTCCTCACATAAACTTGCAAGTTCTTCAAGTTGTTCTTCACTTACAAATGCTTCTTGACATTCATCAACACCATTTTGACAATTTTCAACAAACCAAGAGTGTATTGCGTTTGCTTTTCTCCAATACA